>Ga0209367_1001871_pt1 | contig 26938 bp, 19 predicted proteins | sample WorMetLIZISLAND2_FD_187412 | JGI IMG/M metagenome (GOLD analysis project Ga0209367, IMG submission 187412) | Marine gutless worms symbiont microbial communities from Max Planck institute for Marine Microbiology, Germany - Olavius geniculatus... ... | reverse complement strand
CATTTAAGGACCTCCTCATCGAAAACAGCAAAAATTACAAAAAGTGATATTATTCAGCAGCACATTGACACACAGTCAGTGTGATGCGGGCAATAACACCTTTTGTAATTTTTGCTGTTTTCGATGTGCAAGTCCTTAAATGTTGCCGTTAACAAGTGTATAAACTAATGTTTTGTACATTTATTACAGTGAACGGTAGGTGGTAATATTGAACAACTGAACACAGTGGTTATAATGATCATCTCAAAAATTGCCCGACTGCTAGATCTACGTAAAATATGATCTAACTTCCACTTTTTTATCCTAAACCTAGTATATGTCTGACACACAACTGACAAATTGCAAGTGTTGACAACAATACTACAAAGTTGAGTGAAATAAAGTTCAGAATAGTAATAATGCAGTCAACATTGCAACAGACTATGAGAAGCAGCAGATGAACTAATAAATCTCGTGTAAACAAAACTCCGATAATAAACAGTTTGTTACTGAAATGTGCTGAGTTCTGGGTGAATTGCAGCTTATGGCACCGATATGGAGGCACCAGTGGTCATGATCCAGTAATACAAAGTGAGAAAACATCAACCAAAATGTTCAATAATGCTGCTAATAGATAAAATTTAACCTCATGTTCCAAAGATTTGTATAACCTCAGTTTTCAATTCTAGAAAAGCATCTTTGTTCAAGTGCTTAGATTATCATGCCACACAGTGACCAACTATTAAATTTGTGCCTCTCAAGTTTCTTACTCAACACGCATACAGCATCAGCCTCTTTACACGAAATGGCAAGTACTTGACTGAGTGAATCACAGTGAAATGAAATAACAGCATCATGTTATTACATTAAGCCAGAAACTCGATCACATTTCAACCTGAAACTGAGAAAGGTAGTTCAGGTCGGCAACTGTATTCAGCTCATGAGTAAGAACAGCAACGGCAACATAGGGGTTCAACTCAGCCACGCGCCCAGCACACGCCAACGCTCTGACACATCAATTCACCACATAACTAACTGCAACAGAACACATCAGCACTTGCACAAAAGACAGTGGGTGTCACACAGAAGTGGAATATATCGAGGGCAGAATGGCAAAACATCCTATCTGTTGTCGACGAAATTTCAAGAAAATAGAAAAAAACACTTCTTACACGATGCATTTTTCAGACTTTAATGTTCATGTAAAGTCTGTTAATATGTAACACCCAGATTTGCTTGCTGTATTTCACTGTGTAATGAATAAAATAAATATCTAAGTAGCATTTTGAAGAGCATTGTAGTTTGCGTTCAGGAGACATTTTGCCATGGACTTTAAACAACTGTAGATATGATATTTTGCCATTCTACTCTCAATATGCACTTTATATACACGATGTTTCATAAAAAAGACCCCTTTTTTCTTTCTTTCATAATTCACTCGACTGACGGGTACAAGCTTGCTAGTCTCAACTGGTGCTGTCAGTTGCTACCCTGTTCTGATGGTAAAAATTCTGGTTCTTCATGACAAATTCTCGAAGTTTTACACTTGCAGCCACAAAAACATGCAAAACAATCACATTTACATGTCTGTGAGGATAGTAGAACTTTTACATGTTCGAGCAAGACAGTGCACTAGCACACGGAGCTTGTGAGAAGGTTGCATTTTTGGATCGCGAGACGCCTGATTTCATGCTCCCATGTTGCTTAGTGTTGACGCAATAAACAGTCTTCATCAGCAAACCAAATTAAGTTCACCATAGAAGCAGGGTAGCAAATGACAGCACCAGTTGAGACTATTAAGCTTGTACCTGTGACACATTATGACGTCAGTGTTACGTCACAACTAGCAAAGAATATTGAATCGACTGCGATATTTTGTTGAAATATTGTGAATTAGTATTTCTTCACCTACAACTGGTAGAAATTTTGTGTAAACTGATCATCATTTGAGTTAATTGTGAAAAAACAAAAAGGGGTCCTTTTTTAAGAAACACCGTGTACACGGTGTTTCATAAACATGGCACCCTTTTTCTTTCTTTCATAATTCAGTCAAATTATGATCAATTTGCACGAAAATTTTATCAAATGTAGTTGAAAAAATACTAATTCAAAATATTTCAACATATTGTGGCTGTTAGTTAAACATTGTTTGCTAGTCGTGACGTAATGCTGACATCATAATGTGTCGTGTGTACAAGCTTACTTGTCTCAACTGATGTTGTCAGTTGCTACCATGCTTTGATGGTAAACTTTATCAGGTTCACTGATGAAAAATGTTTATCATATCAACACTAAGTAACATGGGGGCATGAAATCAGGCATCTTGTCCTCCAAAAACTCAACCATCTCGCAAGCAGTGCGTGCTGGTGCAATGTCTTGCTAAAAAGTGTAAAAGTCAAGCTATCTCCACAAGTGTGTGAAAGTGATTGTTTTGGGTGTTTTTTGTGGCTGCAATGGTGAAACTTTAATGGTTTGTCATTAGTGAACCAGATGAAGTTCACCATAAACGCAAGGTAGCTATTCAGCAACTGTCCGCATTGGTTGTGACAAGCAAGCTTGTACACACGACACATTATGATGTCAGCGTTATGTCATGACTAGCAAAAAATATTTAACTAACAGCCTTTTTTGTCAAAATATTTTGAATTAGTATTTCTTCAGCTACAACTGGTAAAATTTTAGTGCAAATTGACCATCATTTGAGTGAATTGTGAAAGAAAGAAAAAGGGTGCAATTTTTTATGAAACACCGTGTAGATTAAACAATTGCACAATTGCAATGATTAGCCTCAATCATTGCAGCAAAGTGTGACATAGCTGACAAGGTCTGGACATCAAAATGCGTGAGATCGATCATTGAAGACCGATGATGCAATTCCCAAACACCAGCCTTGTTCTCCACTTTTTTATCTCGAACTGCTTTTTCTTTTTCCCTCCTTTCTCACATTTTTTTCTAATCATGCTTTTAATGCACTGGAGACAAAAGTCAACATGTTGATTTATGTCAAACGTCTTATGTTTCTTTAATAAACAAAGGCAAACTGTCTCCATTTCATTTGTTTGTTTCCATATTTATAAACAGTAAACATCCATGCAGATGCGATTTCAAGGTTTTAAAGTAGGTTACAATTTCGCGCAAGTAAAGCGAACGAAATAAAACTGGACTCAAGGTTTTAGCTTCGCCCCAACATTTTTTATGACGCAACATGCATCATTCCCCTTAGGTTCAGATGCCAATGTCTTTATCTTTTTTCCTCCTTCTCTTCTCTCCGAAGCAACTCATGGACAGGCTTCAGTCTGTGCAGAATGCCGCTGCACGGCTGATCTTCAAAGCTTGTCATCAGGACCACATTCAGCTGTTACTGCGCAGATTACACTGGTTCAGATGCCAGAACGTATTTCGTTCTGGCTGGCAGTGCTGGTGTATCGCTGCCTCCACGGCTCTGCACCTGGCTACCTGGCCTCAGATCTTCAGCGCATGTCACACGTCAATGCACGTCGATGACTGCGCTCTTCGACTACATCAGCGCCAGTCACTCCACGCACTGTGCATTCTACCATTGGCGACCGCACCTTTCCAGCGACTGCTGCATTGGTCTGGAACAGTTTGCCAGAGTCAGTCTGGTCATCGCCGTCGTTGCAAGTTTTCCGCAGCACACTGAAAACCGAACTTTTTGCCTGGTCTTACAGCTATGACTAAGAACGTCTCATTGCGCTGACTACTATTATGTGACTTCACTGTTTAGACTTATTGTTACGTGTCCTTGTAGTCTTAAAACTTAACGCCACGCTAAAGTTTATTCATCCTTCATCATCATCATCATCATCTCCCTTTTCTTTTTTTCCCATTTCACCCCTCTCCTTTTCACTCTTTCCACTTTCACCCCTTTTCATCCTTTTCTTGAAAATTAAAAGGCCTGGGAACGCTGCAATTAAGCTCTCCAGGCGAGGTCAGGAACGAATTCCCGGCCGCCAAAGCATTTTTGTGCTCTTTAAACTCTGAGGTTGCGACTAATAAAAACAATTTTCTGCTGCCGGACACAATTGTGTACAATATACAGATAAATGAAATGTGTGAGATGAAACTTGAGCGAGCGGAAAAGCGTGAGTTAACTGAAAATGCGCGAGACTCACGCAAGATGCATGAGACTTGGCAGGGCTGGTGTGGTCATGCTGAATGCTCAAACACAATGTGCAACAATTGAGCCCGACATGACAAAATGGTAATCAGCAAACGACGAAATATGTGATGCTAGTTTCACTTCAAAAAATGTGTCGTAAACAACAACAGATCATCAACATGACACATTATCCACAAAAAATGATCTATAACCATCATTTTCACTTATATGACATCATTATGCAAACCTGTTCTTTGATTCTTTCACATCCTGTGGCCGCAAGAAAAACTGCGTTCCGAGATCTTGATACATACATGTCTGCGAGTCTTGCAGAGTCACCGACTGCAAGTCAACAACACACAAATCACCAACCAGCCACTTACGGAAACACAGCAGAAATGATACTAAAACCATGACTTGCCAACAGCAGGTCAGTACCTTATAGTGACAGATACAAACGATAGCAATGTGGTGGCTTGTGCTGTGTTCAATCAACAAAGCTACTCTACTCGGACTCTGTAAGCATTTGGATAGATGACTGACAACCAACACAGGCTGGCAATCCCTCCATGAAAAGGTGTAATGAGAACAGAGTTCAGAGATAGACAGGCACACCAAGCAATGTACTAGCTCCATATCCATGGTATTGCAGTGTAAGCTGTTGACTGGCTGACGGCTAAAAAAATGGAGATCAGTGCTGCCCTATGGTGGGCCTCAGCAGATTTAAAAGGACTTTATTTTCTACACACATGTAATGATCGAACCCAAAAATTATTCGTCACAAAAATATTTAGTTAGTATATGATCTTTATTGTGTAATTAATAATTCTTCTATTTTACTGCTGGCTGCTAATGAGAAAGGATATGAAGCTGCAAAAATACTGATTAAACTAACCACCTAAGAACTGCTGAAATAGAATAACTGGACTGTTTACTATCAGTCATGCAATGAAATTGTAGTCATTCATAAGTTTCAACTTGCCACGAGAACAAGTTTTAATTGTAAAAAATGTGCACAATTTGCTCCACCACTAGTAATGCACTCTAACACAAATGTAACATACCTTCACACCAGCCAGTACAACGTTCTTGGCTACAAGGTAAACAAAACAGAAAACTACATAATACATACACCAACTACACTGAAACTTTGATACCTTCTCCACAACATATATAACCCGTTCATAAAGTATCACTTGAAAATAGGCCAGTTTCATCACTTTTGAAAATCTTACTATAATTCGCGAAAAGTTTGTTTGTCTGTATGTCATACCTTTCTGGCACCTTCTGTGTGCATGATCATGGATCCCAACCATGGCACTTGAGTGTTTGGGCCTTAGGTATGTGCAGCCCCACACTCCAGCCCCACTTCCCCACATGGGCAGCTTGAGGGAAGAAATGAGTTGGTGAGACTTTTGTTAGTAAAATATAATAAAACAATAATTAAATAATTTAGTAATCATGACAAATTTTGACAAATTAAATAACAAATATAATACTAGTACTTATAAATAATAATGCACAAAAACTTGAGCTACAAAATTATTCAGACATGAATAGTATACCTTTCACATGCCCCATCACTAAAAGCATGCCTAATATAGAATTGTTTGGCAGACTGCTATTAGCAACAAGTAAAAATGCAATGAATATATATATGTATCTTACAAAAACATAACCACCTAACATTAATTTCTAAAAGCTGAAAAAATAATTACCAATTAACTGTTTTTTTTAATTTCTAAAGAAATAATTACCGATCTCAATTCCAAGGCCTCCAAGGCCATAGATGAGAACATTAGACTGTGCTAAAGACTGCATTGCTGAGTCGCCGAGGACATACCGCTGTCGGCTGAAACAAACATACCAACATTACCAGAACTACTATCCACATCAACGCATCCATAAATAAAACTTGCACTTCATGTACAATGCCACAATCTACGTAATTACAATAATATTAATAACACCAATCCTAACGTTCAGTGTTGTCATCATGACACAGCCATTGCATGAAATTTAGTCAATCACAAAATACCCGGGAGTCTCTGTCTCACATGGGCCTGATTCGGTACTGGGACATAATGCCAGAACAGACAGACGGACTGAATAACGATAGCTAGTATGTGCTTATATGCTGTTGCACGTAAAAATCACTGGTTCTGGCCACCTTATACATGTAGTGATGGATGTTTGAGGCCCCCTCACCATGAAACCTCAATGTATATACGCACAATCTTAATATATCATCTGAAAGTAAAGTCCCTAAACTACATTTTTGCGGCTGATAGTATGGGTCTACCTTCATTGAATTTCTGCAGCAAGCTCCAAAAGGTGCATCATTGGTACAGCATACTTAGCATGCAATATGGTGCAGTCATCCATCTATAGTCACTGATTTTGAAACAAATGGAAAGGGCATGTATATAAAACTTACTAATAGTCATCAACAGTAACCTTGGTCCTATCTTGCACAGTTTCTAAGATATGGTGACTTATTGGTTGAAAATCGTGTATTTTCCTTAGCCCTCTGTCATCACTAGATCGACTCAGCCTTCTACCCTTCGTGGGATGGTAAAGAAGAAATGGCAAGTTGTGTGTAACAATAGGCCCTGTGGCCAGAACTGCTGGTATACTGGCCCAGTCACTTAAAGGCGATGGCTCAGCCGGCCATCCGGCCGACTTGGGTTGTATGATGGCTTAATTGGGTTTAACCCTCACTGGCTCAAAGCCAAAAGGGGATTGAGGGGATTCCCTTGCGAAGAACCTAGCTGTCTGTGTAAATCTTCTTCTTCTTCTTCGTCATTTATCACTCACAATCTGGGTAACATAACCCCTGTTGAATCTGTAGAAAACCTTTACAGATTCACACAAAAAAAATGATAAAAATAGCAAATATTCAAACAAGCAGCAAATAATAACCTGTAAAGGGAATCATCTATTTCCATTATATCATCAGCTGCAGCCATTGACTTTGCTCTGAAACAGTTTACAGATAATGGCTTATAACTAACTCATACATCAACAAGAAAACCTAGCTAACGCAAAGGAAAATGTGAGACAGCGGTGCATGTTTGAAGGCCCACTGTGAATAAAATCTATAAATCACCGATCTCAGCAACTGACATTGGGTACAATGCATTCATATACGCTAGATGGCGTCACCGTCTCGCATGGCTGCTGCCATTTGAGTGGCCGAATGCGAGTATTCTCAAGGGGGTACTCAAGTTTGATGCCCCTGTACGAAGAATTCCTTGAACACTGGGGGGGGGGAAATTTAAACTAGTAAAAACTACGTTTAATGATAAAACTTTTATACACAGGTTACCGCAGTCTATATCTAGCGATTTCAGCGCAATTCACTCTTGAACTGTGTGTCACAGTCAAAAATCACCAAAATTCCATAAAAATCTTTATTTTGGCATTCAAAGTCATCCAAGGTCATTGCTTTCAATGACAATCAAAAGCCAGTGTAGGACTTCCTATTAGTGATTAATAGTAACCTAAGCCTTATCTCGCACCGTTTCTGAGATACAGTGGCTTATTGGCTGAAAATCACAAATTTTTCCCACCCCTGTCATTTAGCGCTTTTGCTTGGGGTGACCCCTGTGGAATTTATGGAAAAGCTATACAGATCCAGAAACTAGTCTTTCAGGCAGCCAATGGTGAAGATTTGGTGATCCAAAGTCATACAAGGTCATTGCTTTCGATGACAATCAAAAGCCAGTGTAGGACTTCCTATTAGTGATTAATAGTAACCTAGGCCTTATCTCGCACCATTTCTGGTGGCTTTTACAATCCTGCTGTGGTCCTAAACTGGTCAATGGCTGGGGCCTCCTGTAGCGTGACTAGTACATTCAGCACATGGGACTGAAAAATAAGAGTCTGAATACAGTACATACAGAAGATAAGACAACAAGCTGACTAAGAAATAAGTGCAGTCTGATTAGAAAATTTGATTTGTTTGAAAATTGGGGATTTATACCATAAACCCTGACATTGTTGCAGTAATGGAAAGTTGGACTAATCAAGATATTCTAGATTCAGTAATATTTCATTCAGTTTATACTTTAAAAAAGACCGACCAATCCGTAGAGAGGGAGAAGGAGTACTACTATACATTCGAAGTACATTGAAGCCAAAGAATTTCAACCAGCTGCTAGGTTTCCTGCGCAAGTGTGATGTCGAATCGTTGATTCATCGGGTGAAAACTTTTACTTGATTGTGTGTTGCTGTACACTTACTAATAATATACTTGGTTCAGGTAACCCTGAACAACTCAGAGATTTACTCAATGAGCTAGGAGAGCTAAAAGCACATTTTATTCTTTTGGGAGATCTCAATTACAGCTTTAGAAAGTTTAGAAAATTGGCCACTTCAAAACGACACAGATGCACCGTCATCTGAAGCATATCAGTTTGTGGAATGTCTGGATGACAACTTTTTCATGCAACATGATACTTGTCATACTAGACAGAATTCCATATTAGATTTGATCATTACCGATGAAGAAGATGACACAGAAAATGACTGACCTGAGCACATTTGCCAATGGTGATCACAATGTGCTATTTTGGCACACTGTAGTTCAAACTGCAATAGTAAAGAAGAAACTTTTGACCATGTGCAAAGGCAGACATAGCAGGTATAAGACAGGAGCTGCAAATGATGGACTGTCAGTAAGTTATTTGGAGCATCATCTGCTGAGGAATCTTGATCTGCTTTCAAACATAAGATACATGAACTAGAATCTCAGTACATAACAGTCAAGACCACTCGATCACTTAACTCAAAGCCACTCTGGACGACTCACGAGGCACTGAAAGCTGTCAAGCACAGACACAAGGTTCACAGGAAATACAAGAATAATAATCACCCTGCTTGTAAAAAAGCAGATAAAGCTGCATCACGTGCAGTCAGCAATTCTAGGCAACATTTTGAGAAGATGTTAGCGATGAAGATAAAGGTTGACAAGAAGTCTTTTTTTGCCTATGTGAGGAGCAAAACAAAAAGTAAGGCTCAAGTTGGACCACTTTGTAAAATTAAAAGCATACTACTCAAGTTTGCAGACAACACGAAAATGTTTGCGAAGGTCAACAGTGATGCAGACAGGAAACAGTTACAGGATGATATGAATAAACTGTGCGAACGGGAGAAGAGATGGAATATGGAATTCAATGTCGATAAATGTGTAACTATGCACATCAATAGGGACCAACTTAATTCACGATTTCACGGCCGTGACATTTTCCGTGAAATTGGCCTTCTTCCGTGAAAAACGCCGATTTCCATGAAATCCGTGATTTTTCGTGAATTTTAGTGCTTTTACTTTAATTTATGACAATTCCAGAGTGTTACCAGCAGCTTTTGTATTTGTACAGATGTTGCTGTTTGCCACTTCAGCACTAAGTAGTTGACACTGACTGTCTTGAGTCTTGACTTAGTGTAGTAAATATTCGTTGTTCTGAAATTTCTTCGTTTGCAATAGCACAGCACCTCGAAATAACATCTGTGGGGCCTGTGAATTTCCCGTAAATTTGCAAAACTTTTTCCGTGAATTTTCCGTGAAATTTGACACATTTTGAAAATTCTGCCGTGAAATCATGCATTTTTTCCCGTGAATTCGGTCGGTCCCTACACATCAAATGTGGAAGCAAAAAATTTCAGTATAGTATGCCAGGCCATGAGCTTGGTACAGCGGAAACAGTAAAAGACCTTGGTGTACATATTTCCAACAACTTGAAGTCAGCAAATCGCTGCTATGAGCCTTACCAAAAGGCGAATAGGATGCTCGAATTAGTGAACCGGACAATCAAGCACAGACATCCTGACTTAATGGTTTGACTGCATAAAAGTTTGGTTCGTCCTCATCTAGAATATTGTTCGCCAGTCTGGAATCCACATTACAAGAAAGACATCATGTTGTTGAAGAAAGTCAAGCACCGTTTCACAAGGTTCTTTGATAACTTGAAAGATATGGAAGATTTGCTTGGTTTCTTCTCTCCTGGAGTGTCCAGTTTCAGCTTCCGACTTCGGAAGCTGAAACTATGGACACTCCAGGACAGAAGAAACCAAGCAGACTTGATAGAACTATTCAAGATGGTACGGGGCATTTCTACAGTCCCAATGGACTCGTTTTTTCTAAAATATTGATATATCGTTTTCAATATCAATATATCGTAGGATCAAAAAAATCAAATTTTTAAATATATCATGATATTTTATGCCAGAAGTTTATATTTTTATTATTGCATTACCAAAATAACGAGAATAAACTAGGAAAATGACAAACTAACTGAAGCAAAACTATAGTATCGAATTTAACGACAGGACAGTCTATAGTTAATTTTTAAGTTAGTATCTACCTAAAGCAAACTGCCTTGCTGAACGTTCACGTTTTGTTCTTGTGCTTGTATAAGATTTACATACTTATCATTTTTGTTATATATCACAATATTTTCAAAATATAGTATCGATATTGTATCGAAATTGAAATCCTGATATCAAATCATCACTAATATCAATAACGACTTTAGAAAATACTGAAATGGTATCTTATACCGATATTGAACGAATATACCGACAATGACTCAGCTCTACCGATTCTGATGAAAAAGAGTCGCGACCCTTCCGTGAGGAGCCAGAGACACATCTCTATTTTAATTAGCACTAGTTCTGCACCTTGACATCCTTCATGGTTTTTTACGCACTCAGCACTGCCGGCATGTCCACAACCACTACTGGTCAAGAGTCTTCAACTTGTTGAAGTTCGACCATACGCTGAAGAAGAAGAAGGATTGTGCTGAACTGCTGACGCAAGAACACAGCAACATAGCAGTCCGGTACCGTCACCTACTCGTTTCACACGTGCATGAAATTGCGTCACTGCTTCAAGAACGAAGCACACTTTGGGGCCAGGTAAAAAGACAAGACAATTCTGACCTAACATTTTCGGCGGCCGAAACGACCGACCGGCGGCCGAACAACAGTCCAACACTAAAGTTTCAACATCTTATCATCATCATCATAATGCATACAAATAATGCAAATATAATGACACACAATAAGAACACAACGATGATATAAAATATTACATTCAAGACGTATGTCAATCTAAATTCAAAAATTATTCACTACAACACCCTAAACAACAGAAGATAAAAGTGTATATTCGCACGTTAAGGTACGAATTAGCACGTGGACGTGATGTAAAGTTAATGCGTTTTTGGCAGCATTTATGTTTTTTGTTTTAAGCCATTAAGTTCTGCAGCCCTTTTTTGCTGCCAAAAGCGCTGCAAAAAGCAGTGAGCAACTTAACGCTTTTTTAGAGTAAAAACTATTTTTGCGTGACAGCCAATAAGTACCTTAGGGTGCGATTATCATTGGCTTTTATTTAGGCGTTAACTATTCTACGTGGTAATGTGGTAAACAATAATATTATTATTTACATTATTATGGTCGGTAAGAAGAAGAAGTCTTCATTAGTTGAGGTGAAAGTGAGCATTTTTACTAATGACAGTTTTTTGGTGTTTGTATATTTACATTTTTCTTCTTGTATCTGATATGACCGAAACGCGTCGATTAACTTCTTGGTTGATCTCACAGTAGAAACTCTGTTGAAACATCACAGTAAAAATCTTCTGTTGTAAATTCCACCATCAAATCAACTGAATTGTAACAAACATCTATTGTAGAGTAAAGACAACTGGAAACCAGTGTTGATAGTGCACAAGTTAAAGCTTTCTACGAGTTTCTGTAATAAACTGAAATAGTGCTTCCTTTATATGTCTGTCCTGCTTTCTGTTGATATTTTCTGACTGATTATAAGGTGCCAATAACAGTCTCTCTGTCAAATGTTTTCTCCCTTCATCGATTCTAATATAACATAACCAGCATCTCTTAATTCACTTCTAGCTTCATGATATATGGTACAGTGTAACAAATAGTGTTCTGCAGATTCTCTGTCATTGCCACATTCACAAACTGGACTGTCGGAAAGTCCAGTTCTATATGCATCTTCTTTCAACATAGTATTGTGTAGTAAAAGTCAACAATAAGAAATACCAACATTTCGATCTTCAGGTAAATTAATTTTTACTCCAACCTTCGGTATAAGTTGTCTGGTATAATTACCAGTAACGTCATTATTCCACTTGAATTGCCACGATTTCTGAGCAGTGTCTACTGAGACTTTAACTGCATCTGCAAAGGTGACAATATTTGGAGCAAACAATATTCCTGCATAAATTTCATGTGCTGTGTCTTTGGCAATAGAATCAACCATATCATTATATTGAATTCCAGAATGTCCAGGTATCCAAGCAAGAAAAACATCAATATTCATATCTGTAAGATCATCCTCCAAACTGAAAAGACTTTCAAATAGTTCTGAATGTCCTCTAACACACTTCCTATTCATGACTGATTTGATCACGTAAGCACAATCACTAAAAATGTAAGCACTCTCTCTACTTCTTCTGTAACCTGCCTGCTATATTTACATTGGGATTCAGATACAGTGTGCTGCAGTAAAGAAGACTCATAGACAAAATCAGTGATGTGGTGCCTCGAGGTTGCTTCGAAACAGAATTTTACTGAAAAACCTATTATCAGACCACTGGACTGATCTAAATTTTATTATCAGTCTGCAGAGTGGGCGAGACTTACCACTGATTGGCTGTGCTTGCCAGTGATTGACAATGCCGCATGTAATGTCCATGGTTCAACCGCAAGCAGCACCTAGCTAATGCTTATGATATCGCAATGACTTTACACACGGCCAGCCGTATGTTTGTGTTTCTTAAAGTTTAAACTTTCTGTAAAGGTTAAACGTTTTGTTTCATTATTATGTGTATGTGCAATTTTGCCTGCAAAGGCCATCCCCAAAATGACTTATACTGTGTCGGGCAGCACATTAAACCCTACTCACTCACTCACTCACCCCCTTGGCCTTGGGCTTGAGAGTTGGTGCATTGGTCTTGGCCTTGGTCTTGGCCTTGAAAGTTGGTGTTTTGGTCCCATCACTGGACAATATATCGTTGCAGATGCTAACACAGAATAGATGCTACTCTAGAAGACCTGCATCAACAAATATTACTGTTTTCTGTAGAGTTTCAGAGATTTTTCTCGATACAATTTATTATTATTAGTGTAATTTTTAGCATCTCAACTTTTATTGTTCAGAAGTTGCACAGTTTTTTGGTGGTTCAACTTTTTTAGCACGTTTTAGATCATGATTTTGAGAGGGATGTACATTTATTTCTTATACTCATTTATGATACTTGTTACTTACTAATACTTGACAGTATGTTTTATCTGCCAACACCTGGAAATAAATTTTGTTGTTTTTTTTTGTTTATTACATATTATGTATGTCAGTGATATGCATTTCAGTATATTTCAACTGGAATGTGCTCGAATATTGTGTTGTTGTAATGTATATATTTGTATATAGACGGCCAGCACGGTGTCTGCTGAATTGGAAGAAACAGATTCAAATGCGTCATTGGCACTAACCATTGGCGATTCAGAGCCCCCAAGGAAGCAGTTTTGTTTCAAGAATGCTGCTTATGAGGTAATTTCGCAGTGACATGTGATTGTAAATTGCTAAGTTTTTTTGCATACATTGCTGGCTATAACAATTACATATTGATCATCAGATTTGAAGCAACTCTGAAATTGCAAAACTATTCCATGCAGTTTTGATTGCATATAAACTTAATCGTTCAAAGCTAAAAGTTGTATTTTTGTGTTTTAATTGTTTCTTTGGCATAATCAAGTAACCGAATGACTTATTTGATTTTGATATTTAATTATGATATGGTTGTCTTGCTAACTTGTTCATGTTGCTTTTTTAAAATAAGCTTTCACATGTGCCACTAAGTTTGAGATTGTGGCAAATAACAGCTGTGAGGTATAATATTATATATTATTTTTTTTCTGAAAAATATTAACTAAAACTCCAAGTGTGTCACACTAGTGCAGTGTGTATTGTGCAGTGTATGGCTAATGGTTTGCAGGCAATGAAAGGCAGTGCAGTTGGAAGGAAAACAAGAACATGGAAGACACTGAAGCAGATTGTAGCTGCTGAACGTTCATTACAGTGGACTTCTGACACTGCCTTATGTGAGCTTTCTTTCAAATATCTCCTATAGGTCAGGGATACTGCAATAACAGCAAACTTGGTTTTCTGGATGTACTGTAGTCCCTATTGCATCTCTATTTTACCCAAAATTTGGTGGTGTCTTCGTTTTCCTTTTACTAGATCACTGATGTTATGCTTGCAAAGAGTGAAGGCACTTTGCTAATTATTCATGTAATAACTTTTGAGGTAGCCCAACTAGTATGACCACCATAGCTCAACATTGTACACCAGACAGATGGGCAGCACATAACGCGGCATAATTCATTATCTGCATTCTTAACTTACTTGTGACCATAATTTGGTAAAAGTACAAAATCTTTACTCAGCGGCATCATGAGTTTAAAAAGTAGGCGGGACATGAAGTTGCAATTTTCTGTCATATACTGCAACTTTTCAAGTTGATAAATTCATCAAATTACAACATTTATATACATTGTTGTTGTTGACGTTTCGACAACCGCTGCTGCCTTCATCGAAATGACTGTCCACCAGCTGTCGCTGTGGCGGACAGTAAGTAATTATAGATGTGTGGAAGTTGGTAGGACCCCTCGTCTTTGTTCATCAAACTTTCACACATGTATGATTACTTACTGTCCGCCACAGCGACACCTGGTGGAGAGTCGTTCCGACGAAGGCAGCAGCGGTTGCCGAACATCAGCAACAACAATGTATATAAAGGTTGTAATTTGATGAATTTATCAACTTATCAAGTTACGTTTCAACCTATCAGTCTATTTAAACACTGCAACTTTTCGACAGAATTATCACAGACAGTTACAAATTTCCAACAGAAGACATTATACCCACTAAAAAATTTTAACTTTGACCCTAGATTTCCTCAAAAGTGGGATATTTCGCTCCAAATTGTGCATAATTGGTGACAATTTTTGGACAAGAATAACATTTTCTGATGATTTTCTTACAGCCAAAACTTTAGGGTAGGTGACTGCTTTTTTGTCACTTTGCCATAACACCACTGTCTTTGCTGTTATCAATCAGAGTTGCCTTAGTATCAGAACTAATTCAACTAGTCTGGTGATTTGAAATGTTCGTGCATTAATTGTTTTGCAGACAGTTCCATAGATGCTCCGCCATCTTTCAAACCTGCAAAGAAATATTCTGACTTGTCTGGATTGCCGGTGTGTAATATTTACATCATAAAACTATATTTTATGACTTCTGAATGATTACGACATGAGTATCCTCTACTATCCAGTATCCACATGTTGAAATATATGATATTTATAAATTAATACATACATAGTTTGTGTAAAGTATTTATGTTAATAGTGTTATTGATGTATAAATTGTTTGGAACCAAGTGATAATGAAATAGCAGTTTTTGTGCACTGTGGACTTCTAAAACGTGAGCTACTCTGTAATCTGAGTTCTGATGTGGTTGAATTGTAAAAGAAGCTATCGTTCTTTCAAAGAGTGATTATGATGACGGTCACAGAATGGAAGAATTTTATTTTTAACAGTTATATTACAAACCCTAGCTGTAATTTTTGTTACTTTAATCATCAAAATTACTGACGTAGTTGCAGCTGCTGCTTGTTAGTTGCCACATTTGTTTTTTTGTCCCACAGATGCTCGGAATGCTCTTCTGAACTACAGTATTTTAGAAGCAGTACGCATATTTTATTTTAGATGATATTTTAATAACTTTTACTTATCTTTTGATTATCACACCAAGCATATTTGAGGTTATTCACTGTTAACATGCTATGTTATACATTACTTACCTACTTTACAGCGTTGCAAAGATGGTATCATTACAGTGACATGGCATTTGTGTTCACTCTGCAGTGTCCATACACTGATCCACACACTAAACTTCGCTACGCTACAGCCGAGGAATATTCTCGGATCCGACTGCTGCCAACGGACATTGTGTCTGGACTTTTGACCCTACGTCATGCCAGCAATCCTGTACAATAGCGTTTTAGTCTGTAAAGTGTATTCAGGACCGTGACCAAGAGTTCCCTGGGGATGAGAACTAGAAAACTATACCAGACCAGTGCCAACGTATTGTGCAGTCATCTGCCTTTGACTATTTGAACTGAAAATTGGCACCATTATTCTCACCCTGGGGAATGTTCACACCAATTTTTCGGTTTTCTTCAGCTCTTTTTTTTAGTCTGTAGGGCTTATGGGTGAACAGACAGTTGGCTGGACCGGTAAGATGCTTGCTTAGTGCGGGCTGTTAGGACATTCGCACAAATATGTGCAACATGGGTCATGTTTCTGGTAAAGCTGAGGCAAAACAGATAACTTAAGATTGTTTTCCAATGCAGTTTATTATGTGTTATGTGTGCAATAAATATATAACAGCAAGTCGAATGCAAGTCAGTGATTGTCATATTTTCAACCATGTGCATCAGTGAACTGCACAGTGACCTGAAATTGTTTCTTAATTACGAATTTATGACTTTTTTGTATAGCACATTGTTCTGTTACTGGTGAACAATAATGACAGTACGTGCAATTGCAGTTACATATTAATACATAATCACATGAGAGAGAATTGTTAAGCAACATTTCACAGCAGGACTAGTGAGTGAAGTAGTCATCAACGGATATGTGGTGGAATAGATGTGTCAGTGTCATCAACATTGCAAATTGTATTTTACAGTTCAGCTGTAATATAGCCACTATTTTTCCGTCTGCGAACATCACTGGTGATCACGATTGTCACTTAGCACCATTTAGCACTTGGTGTTGTAAGTGCTAAGAATACTGTGCAACTAGCTACCACACAGAGAGGACACGCAGATGGAATGTATGTTACTGATACAAGCATGGGGCTTTTTATTGAAAGCTTAGACTTAAACAGTACTACATTACTCTGTGACATTCGAGTTACTTTAACAGTTCCCCAAATCAAATACATATTCATTATCGTCTAAGCCTGCAGCCAGTTAATAGATTTATAATTCTAGTAGTATGGAATAGTACAGCCCAATGAACATTCATGGGTGTCCACTGCCCAGAAGTTAACTGAGCATGGTCAAAATATTGTGATATTCTTCAATATTTTTCTTAACATTACTATCTGCAGAACTTTTGTATCGTCTTGTATGCATAGTTAAAGGTATAAGCATGCTCAGTGAAATATTGCTAATTAAAAAGTCATTAAGAACAACAAATCAACGAATAAATGCATAGTTTAGCAACAGGCATGCTTGCTTTATACACTGTACAACACTGATTGTCCTTATGACAAATGAACATGAATGAACAATTGCCGCCTCAGACGTCACGTAACTTTGAATTATGCAACAGAGTCAAAAAAATTACCACAAACACATATAACATTAATGAAATATTTGGTACAGTGTTACACAAATTAATTCAGTTACCTCTACATTTTAAACAAGTTAAGGAAAAGTCGAGTGGGACGTTAAACTCTGCTCACTCACACAGTCACACACTCAACAACTTGATCGATAAATATCAAGCTAACCAAGAACAACAGTAGCTGTGTGCACTTTTAACAAAGATTGGTTACATAACTTTAACATGTACGTACCCTGCGTTATTCGTGCACTAAGTGCCTTGCAACAAAAAATGCTCAACCTTTTAATGTTAGCTCAAAATTACAGAATAATAAAACAATTTAATGTTAAAACATAGGGCTGCTATTGGTCTCGTTTTCACTTTTCAGTCGTTACAACAGGCAACAAAGATGCAATGTTTTCTTTATGGGAAAGCACACGCCAATGGTGTCCCTTTCCTACTGCCTTCTCTTTCCTTTCCTGCCATTCTGCAAAATCTAGCAAAAGGTCCTGGGCAGTGAAGTAAGTTCCCTCAGTGGGGTGCATGGCTGAGCTTGAACATCTACACATTGTTATATATTTCAAGCCCAGAAATTGCACCTGGCTAAAAAGATTTTATTTTTCAGTCATTGTGAAGAAATTAAATGTGAAAAGTGAGGTCAGATGAAGAATGCATGAAGTAATAATCAGCAGGTGGAAAAGTGCGAGTTAACTGCACTGAAAATGCATGAGACTCGTGAGGCTTAGCATGTCTGCAATAACGAGTGATGTAGGAGTCCAGTACATCATATGACTGCATCCCAACGACAAATCATTTGACTAAAATCAGCCGAGGCAGACAATCCAAGAGCATGATTCAGCGGTATGAAAGGGGAGACCTATAGCACAATTGCAGAAATATTTTTAATGTTTTACGTCAGGCCTGGCCAACTATTTCTCTTATGATTAAATTATCTCTTCCACTTTCATTGGAGGTCACTTTTAGGCACAAGTTCCCTCTTCCCTGCAATATGCCCATAAGTTGATGTCAATAAAACGGCTAGATGAGGCAGCTGGATCCTGTTGGTTGTTCATCGTCACTGGAACCTCCACCACTTGCACTAGCACCACCAGCAGCAGCAAAGACATGCAGCGACCGCTGCTGCTCGACGTGCAGCGTCTGAACGCTGTTCATTATCTTCTTCTGATGTCCAACAAGCGTCACTCCAAGCTCGACGATGTCTTTCAGCGTCAGTCGGGCCGCGTCGTCAACTGTCAGGATACCGGCCCCAGTGAACTGGTCCGTGTAGCGCTTCATCTTGATGCTGGACAGCCAGTCGGCCACCGACATTGGTTCAGCAACATCAGTCAGCATATCATCGTCCGCCTCATCATCGTCACAAGCCAACAACAGCTGTGAACACTCGGGCCTGCACGTCACAGCATTAGTGTCCATCGAATTAACAAGTCTAAAGTAATTTGGTACGAGGCAGAATCGCTGCCGCCAGTCCATGCAACTCGTTTCTATTCCCCAGGGTGGTAGCAGTAATTTGTAGTTGCATGTGTTGGCTGGGCGTTCGACTCCCAATTCTCCTGTTCTCCCGGTGATTCAGGGACTACCATCTAACAGAATGTGTTGCTGGACTCTACAAGTGTATCTGCCAAATGACATCTAAAATTCAAAATCCATCGAATGGCTTAAGCAGGTATCAGTGGAAACAAATGGCACAGTTAAACTACGATCTGTTGCATCTGTGTGAAAATTAGGCTATATACACTACATTTTTATTCACCAAAAATGGTAGCAATTTTAACATAAAACATTATAATACATATATTATACATTATATGCTAACTATTTCTGTAACTGCAGCCCCAACACATTCTTGCATCTGTTGACTGCAGACGCATTGGTAAACACAGCCGATACAAGTGCGGCCTCATTGCGTGAACGATGTTCATATTTCCAACTCTGTGCAAAACGACAGACATACCTTGGTTTGGCAAGAGGCTTGAGCAGTTCTGGAGCCCTGATTAGTTTGTCAAGTGTGTTGACGACCGCAGTAAACCTTGGTCGCGCTGCTCTGTCCAGCTGCCAGCACTCCAACATCAGTTCATATATTGACTCCGGACAATCCTGAACAGACAGACGCAGCCGACTTCTTATTATAGAATACGGAATGTGCCTTGTTCAGTGTTTAAAAACTAATGTTCAGCTCCAATCTGATCCATTCAGTATGAGAACTTATGTTTGTCCATTTTCATAACAAGGTTATCACGAAAATGCTAGGTCCTGCTATGCAGTTCAATTTTAAGATGACCACAAAAGTACAAGTGCTCTGTAATGACGATTAGGACGAAGAACTAGCGGCTGAAAAATATGTGCCATATACCTACTTCAGTCTCTTACCATGACGGTTTGTCAGACATGTATAATTACAAATACTAGAAGGCGCTCGTTAGAGTGCATATCTCCACCAACGTAGAAGTTTACACAGGAGGGCGCCACCGTTCCTGCCAGTTGTGTATTTGTGTAACTTACACAGACAGACAGACGGATACACACAATGACGGACATATCGACCAATTTCATAATCTCCTCCAATTCACTTCGTTCCAACGGCGGAGATAATGATAGCAGCAGAAAACAAACAAGTCGTCAAAAACTGAAGATTAGCAAACCATTGGCGGGGGAAGGGTGAAGCCTCTGTTGACTGCAGATATGACGTCCTGATTGGACCAGCTCCAGTACGGTCTTTCACCATAGGATATGACTTCCCATGTCACGACTCCATAGCTCCAAACGTCTGACGCGGATGTAAACTTGCGATATGCAATCGCTTCTGGTGCAGTCCACCTTACTGGTATCTTTCCACCCTGACAGCCATAATTCAAGGTCACAGGTTATTGCAAATTAGACCTACCGTAAATATCATGCTGTCAACTACTATTTTAATTTTTAACAGAATTGTGAAACAGGCATACTATGCAACGGGGTTAAAACACTGAGAAAAAAACTGTTTCAGAACAATTTTAACAGTTATAGCCTATAGTAAGACATGCAAAATTTTATCTATTTTTCTGCTGTAATTTTTTCAGTAAGTAAAGATGTGTAAGTAATTCATACCATTAAATTTATGTTTACCTCAAAATTGACCAAAAGGCAAGCTTAGATTGTAGAACTTATGTATGCCGCGGGCTCCCACCCAGAGTTTTAAAAAGGTGAAAGTATGTAGCTCTTATTGTGAAATCCATATAAACTGGCTATGATAAACCCATGCTCATACCTTTGTCGTGTATTCACCATCCACGCTGTCATTCTCGATTTCACGTGAAAGACCAAAGTCAGCGACCTTGCACACTAATGTTTCACTCACGAGAATATTTCGTGCTGCTAAATCCTAAACAAGCAAAATAAAACAAGCACTGCAAAATTTGTATGAAAATTGTCCAAAAGTCCAAGTTTGGGAATGCATGAGTAGCAAGTGTAAATAACAACAACAGCAATACGTATCAAGCATAAGGAAAAATTAATGTGGTATGTTGAAGTGTTTAAACATACCCGATGGACATAGCCCATGTCAGATAAATATCGCATTCCGGACGCGATGCCGCGAAGCATTCCAACTAGCTGCATTATTGTGAACATGCCGTCGTTGTTCTGCACAGCAAATACATGTATACATAGACTGACAGCAGCACAGTGAGTCAACTTCTTGTGTAATGGCATTCACACAATCACACATAGTGTGACAAGATAAAATAAGACTTTTAAAAAATTAATAATCAAACAACAGTGGCATGTCTGTTATTGTCGTCAATAAAGACTAATCATCATTTCCTGCCAAGTAGGCCTATAGTGCGGCTACAAGCTTCAGCGGTTTTTCATTGTCACTGCAAGAACTAATTTATCTTTCTATACGTTGGATACCGTTGTTCAAAACTCTCATGTTCTTTCTGCAAATCGGTGTTTTATGTCCTGTAACAAAATTGTCCTGTGGTTCTCAGCTATTTATTCACGTTACACAAGCCAGTATTTTTTGGTTATTTTTCTGTTTCGTTTCTGTAGTTCATATATACCGCCATCGTGAATTGTGGTTCTATCAGCAGCTCGTATCAGAACAATTAAGCTATGAACCGCTGAAGCTGATTCTTTCTAAGACTTTGGCGCTTTATAAATCATTTACTTACTTACTTACTAACTTACTTAAATTTAGGCCTACCCGAAGGAAGCTGTCGAGAGATCCATTCTGCATGAACTCGGTGACAATGATGATTGGATGACTGCGCGTGACCACGCCCTCCAGGTAAATGACATTCGGGTCGTCGAACTGGCCCATGATGCTAGCTTCTGTCAGAAAGTCCAGCCGGTTCTTGTCCGACGCTCCAGCCTTGAGTGTCTTTATCGCAACTGTCAGAGGCTCCAGTCCAACCTGACGTTTCAGCTTGCCTTTGCACACGTCGCCGAATTCTCCTGAAACAAACAAACGTATCTGTAGGCCCGGTACTGACATATCACGCGGCTGTCCTCGTGACCTTTGACACATGTAACTTGGCACACTCCTTACTCCTGCCACAAGGAAGGGTTACAACAATTATTGTTTTTTTTACACTTTTTTGTTTTCGGTTTAAGAGCCCATACATGACAGATGGATGGACTGACCCAATCCACTGGTCAAACAGGCAAAATAAAAATTCCTTAAATTAAGTCAAAGTCAAAGTCAACGTTTTAGTCAAATTCCGTTAAGTATATTAATAGTAGTTGACTTTTTAAGCCGATGTAGACAGCAACAGAAAACATAACAATAGCCAAACCTCCGCCAATGACTGACTCAATGGTAATCAGCGACGTGTCAATCTCCTTGGCGAACTCGCGCACGGCTTGGTGTGGGTCTTCGTAGGTGTAAGGGTCAACATAAGTCCTCACACTTCCAGCAGGCATATACAACGGCAGCGTCACTGCAATGCGTAATATCCACACACTGCATTATACGGCGCGAAAAACTAGATACAGCAAACTTAGCAGCAAACTAATTTTTTAACACCGCTGTAAATCTAAACTAACTAGAAATTTGGGGCAAAGCCCAACGTGAGTCCGCCCGGCGCCCTAAGTCCGATTGAGGAAGGGGAAATTAGGAGGAGGGATGAAATTCCCCCGGTAGCAAAGTCACGTGGCCTGCACTCAAATGCATTAGTATACGCAGAACGCGCACTGTTGACTTTTTTAGGTAGGTAAACATTAGCCGCGTAATCTCTGGTGTTGGTGAACCATAGTTCACCAAATTTCTTTTATTAACGCGTGATTAATCGTACTTGATAATGCCATTTACCGCGTGTTGATATCTCTATCCAGTGCAGAGATATTTGCGGTCAAACTCAAAAGTTGTCGTAAAACGTACTAAATTTTGGATGTTTTTTGCTCTCCCAAATTTTAAAAGGGCGGTGACCCCTAAAAGTTGCACCCGCATTATCACCCCCATCTAGCAGCACGTCACGTGGCAAAGTCTCATGAAGCTACTTCCCCTGGCTCCAAAGTTCTTGCAGCTAATACGCTACATTTTAAGCCAATTTTTGACCCCCTCTTTGAAAAAAGTTGTAAAGGGGGCTCCCGTCCCCGGTGGGAGGTGCGCTAGTAAGACTTGCTAATTTTCTAGCTTGTGTAAAAATTTGGGGGCGCAGCACCCCTTGGGGGTCGAAATATGACCTTTCGAATAAGTCAATTTCGGTGGGTAAACATTAGCCGTGAACTTGAAATACAACAACTATCACACCCTAAGTGCGTCGTGAAATATTATACCTTGCCAGCTTTAGAATGTACTGAAAGTCACAAGGTCACTTGAAACTTGCTTATTCTAAAGCAGACTAACCTAGATTTCTCACGTTGGTGTAGCAACACGTCTGGGTTTTGGTAAAATCACTAAAATGCAAATTTACCGCAGAATATATCAGTATAAGGTGACTATTTGTATTAGATACAATTATGTGACAATAATTTGTGGCTTACTTATTATTTGGCTACTCTATATGTGGGCTAAGTGACACATAGACGTACATATGTACGTAGGTCAATCAATCAGATGAATAAAACTCACCCATTCCATTTGGAACTTGCGATCCGTCCAATACGTGTGGACAGTGCACTACAATGCAAATAAATAAATATAAATACACTACAAGAAAGTAAGCATTTTTCACAACAATCAATACATAGTACGGAGAGCGGAACAGAAATAGCACAAAAATATTTTAGTCCAAGTATAGGCTACTTTGACTCTGATTCTGTGGTCGACTGGTTAACTAATGGTTATCATATCTCATTGTTATGGAAATATCTTTCTGAGGTACCAGTGTTGTAGTGAAGGGCGTCAAAGTCACCGGAATGTTTCTCGTTGCTTGAACGCTGATTCCTGCGTGACAGAAAAATCATGTTTACTTGCATTAACGAGCTAAAAAATCACTTCACAAAATTCTTCACAAAAATCGAAATTGGAGTGCCCGGAGATTCTTTGCCAAATTGCACTGAAATGTGCTGAGCGCCATGTTAAAAGCCAAGTCGCATTATGTTTTATATAAAAGTGAAAAAACATGCTTTTTACGTTTTTTATTTGCAAATCAATGTTTTTAACATCTATGGATCACACAATGTTACCCGCCAATTGACACAGGTGAAATCTTTCCGCCCTAACTCTAGACATGCAGGCTGGGACTTAATTTGCCTACCCCGCAGAAATGAAAGGCTGAGTTGACCTGACTGCTTGGTATATTAAGATAAGTCAGATTGTTCACTTGTCTGCAGACAATCCAATTACTGCCAGTTATTAGAAACCCGGAAATCAAACCCACGACCTGTTAATCGTAAGTCCGACGTTGGGACGTTTTGCCGTTACGACATCAAGCCACCGTTTAGTTGCTGCGGTCTGAGCTGAATTTTAGCTACATTTTTGTTGCAGCAACTTATAGCAGCAGAACAGAAGGCTTGCAGCAAAGTTGCAGTGATGATAAGAGCATGCAGACCGGCGGAGAAAGATGATGACCATGATGATGACGATTAGCATGCACAGTACGACGGCGACTGCAGAGCCGGCTATGATGCCCACCGGACTGTCCGGCAAACGATGCGCTACAAACAACATACCATGTACGGTACATACACGACGACCAGCGTGTCGTCACTGGAACAGAGTCCGAAACAGTGTCGTCGTGTTATACCCCGTTTACACGATCAAGCAAACATCAAGCAAATTGTATTCAAAATACACGTGCATGACGTGTGCTCTGATTGCTTCATATTTGCTTAATGTTTGCTTGATGTCTGCTTCGTCGTGTAAACGGGGTATTAGCTACTGGTACTTCTTGCTTCAAGATGTTTATGCAAACTTGTGAAAAATGTCAGTCTAGATACACAACCTAATTAATTTTATGTTTCCACTTTGGATTTACTTAAAATATATATTTCTGTTGGTGAGGGCCATTCCTTTCTCGATGTCTTGTCAACATGTACTTGCATTCTTCTTCTACTGTGTGTTGTTGATCAATAAATGTCATTAATTCGCTTATTTTACATAGTAATAACAAGTTTCAAAAACATGACAGATGACTCAAAAAATGTTTGACTGCCGTCAGCAGTATTTTGCCCTGTTATAAGTACTTCCAATCCAAAGTGAAATCACAATCCAATCCCATAAATGATGTTTTACATTTTAAACAGTTACAAAAGTTCTACTACCACGTATAATAATTATCAAAGGCACCATTGTAATTGCATTCAGTTAGTCTACCAATATTTTAATTTCCATTTCAACGTTAATAAAAAAATAAATACCAAGCAATAATATCTTAAACCCTCAAGTATACACAAAAGTTACTGAAGCTTGGATGAATAGCCGTATCAGAGTTACATGACTTACAGTTGAGTCCAGTTGTTGCATAGATCATGTCACTATATTCTCCGAAGTTATCACTGCTTTTAGCTCGCACCTAAAATGATCAAAACAACACTCTTTGATTACTTTATCAAACAGGCTTATTTGGTTGGAATGGAATTAAAAACTCAATTCAGATTAGCACACCAGGCACAGCGCTCAGCTAGACAATGTAAATGTGGACTTTCAATTGTCGTTCAAAGCAAGTAAGTGCTGTTTTAGAACTACCGGTAGACGTACACATAATATGTCGGCATCGGGCCAACATAGTTTTCTACTTCTAATTTCTAATCATAATTGCCAAATTGCTACAAGCTATACATAGGCTAAACTTGCCCTGAATGCATATTTGGTCTGTGGCAGCAGTCCGTCTAGCGTGATGTTGGGGTGCCTCGTAACGACCAATGACGCATTCTCTGGAGCTGAATCCTCCGCCGCAAAGTACGTGACGTCATAAGTGACGTCATGGGTGACGACAGCGTGAGTATCTTGAGCGGCCACGTCCCATGCAAGAACGACAAAGTGCGTCCCAATGTTGACAAAACGCAGGTTTCGCACCTTCGGCGGCACTGTGTTTACAGCATCATCAGTATCATCATGTTTGTAATCTAAGACTTGACAAGTTACACAATTAGGCCTAAAATAACAGTACTGGTAAATAAAAATTATTATGCAAAAAACGTTATAAAAGTAATAAAAAACGCATAACGCTAAAAACAAGAGCAATGTTGTCATGTAACAACATATCACTATAGGCCTATTGGCATAGTCATACTATTGCAGTAAGTAATTAATAATCACACATTATATTTCAGACATTACAGACAAACATTGGACTTCTTTTAACTGCGAAAATTAAAATACAAGCCATACTTGGACTTATGGCCAACTCACACCTATGACACCGAAGTGACTCAACAGCGTCGTAGATATAAATTGGGCATAACATGTTAAACAAATGTCGATAAACATAGTTTTTTTAATGACAAGGTAATGGAACAGAAGAAAATACAATTCAAATATAGAACATTAAGCAAAGAAATGGCGACGAGATTGCGCAATGAGATGACTGCGGATCAACCGACCTGCGACATCAGTGATGATGTCAATGTCCTGTGCGCTGACTGTTCCACTCTGCAGACTGACACCATTCTCCGCGTACACGATCAGCTTGTAGCCGGTGCTTGGCCGCATACCAGACACCAACACACTGCTCAGACACACGACACAGCCTCTAAAAGGTTAAAGGTCCGAATATAGCTCTTAATGAGCGAACCCATCTCAGAGCTACGGAGCGTCACTTGTCATATGGGATCACACAGTGTTACCTGCCACCCAACAGAGGTGAACGCGCCTCGCCTTAACCCCAGCCAGATAAGCCGGTACTCGATTTACCTACCCCGGAGGGATGGAAGGCTGAGTTGACCTAGGCGGTTGGTTACATCCCGAGATGGTTTACCTGCCCACAGACAGTCACCCATCGCAGTATTAACCGGGCCCGGCGTACAGTAACTTC
>Ga0209367_1001870_pt1 | contig 26938 bp, 16 predicted proteins | sample WorMetLIZISLAND2_FD_187412 | JGI IMG/M metagenome (GOLD analysis project Ga0209367, IMG submission 187412) | Marine gutless worms symbiont microbial communities from Max Planck institute for Marine Microbiology, Germany - Olavius geniculatus... ... | reverse complement strand
GTTATAGGCTCGCGCTCCACGCGCTCGCCATGGCCCCGGCCACTGCTTGCTCCCCCAACTTTCAAACACTTCCAACGCCCATGCTCAACATTGACGGCCCAGTCAGTCAAAGGTTTGAAGCCTAAAAAGCTGCAAATATTGTTTTTCTGAAAGCAATGTCTCTTTGCCAAACGCAACAAAGTTTGTCAAATTGCTTCTGTTGTGTGGGTCGTGTGGGTGGTAAGGATCCCATCTACAAATAATGGGGAACCGGGCCCACTTCCTACTCCTCTCTGATCGAAACCCTTATCTAAACGCAAAACAATTTCCAGTATAAGTCACTGTGCTGTGACTATCACTTTTGAACAAGGCATTGTAGCGACCTCCAACGATGGTGCCAATTACGGACAAGCCGAACATGACAGCAGCCAAACATGCTGCTATTACGGCCAACCACATAAATGATGAGATCTATAATACAAGCAGTAACACGATGTTGTCGATTTTATTTTCATAGGTGGGCTACTGTATTTTCTTCCCTAGCAGGAAAAAGAACACCCGCTTTTCCCACCCATCAGCAAACGCATCGATGAGTCGATGACAAGCGATCCGTCGTTCCGACGGCGCAGTCCATGGTCACAAATCTTTGCAGTCGGCTGTCACAATTCTGCTACTGCTTATACACTACTTGAGCATAAAAACGGTTGCAGATAAAAAAAACTTGTTGCTTACAATTGCATAGCATATAGCATATATTCGTTTAATAGCAAAACTTGGCACAACGCAAAAATGCTCACAATACAAACTATAGGCCTAAAAGTTAAAACAAAATGCATCGTCCATAACAATAAAACAAGTATTGTGAACTACATACAGTAAAAAACGACTGACTTTATTTATTTAAGTTGGATTCAGTTTATAGTAGTCTGCAAGTGGTGCCAATATCGGTGACCTTAAACGTCCTTGAAATGTAAAAACGGGGTTTTAGTGATTTTTGGCAATTTAGGCTGCAACTCATACTTCAACAGTGAATTGCACCGAAATTACTGAAAATAAACCAGAACGACCAGCGTATACAATTTTGTAGCATAAAACGTAACTTTCACCGTGTGAGTTTCGACGTCCTATGTTCAAAGAGTCCTCCTTATAGTTTAGAACAGTAAACACGGGTAATTTGTAGTTCGTAACGTACCAGGCATCGCTTCTTACTTGCAGCAGCAACGCCAAAGGCACCGGCCAAAATGCACTACACAATAAACACAATAGACGCCGAGTAATACCCCGTTTACACGATCGAGCAAACATCAAGCAGGCCTGATGGAACCCCGCCCCGTGGCTCAAATGTAGGCCTAGGCTTAGCCCACAGCTGATCACGTGTTATATAGACCTTCCAATTACAACCCGTCTGCCCTTCTAATTAGCATGATAATTAGCCTACCATAGCTCGTCGAGCTAGCTGGATGAATGCTAGCAAACATCAAGCAAACGTCGAACAGACGTCGAGTAATTAGCACGTGTATTTTGAATGCATTTGCTCGACTTTTGCTCGATGTTTGCTTGATCGTGTAAACGAGGTATAAGTTTATAACATAACCGTGACAGAGCTCACGTTGCGCAGAAGCAACTGAGTGCATCCCAAGAGCGCCACTTTTTTTCCGCGGCTTGAAAATTGCGTGTTTTCTGTACTTTTAATGCGTCCAAAATACATTTGCGGTCGGGGAGCTGTACCCCGCTGAGGAAGCTTACTGCGCTCTCCAGATTTCCTAGATGGTGGGAATAAACATTTGAGACGGGTGCGAATTTTTTCCCAAGAGCCATTCTTACTCTTGACCTTCGGCCTCGAATCTGGGCCTCAGGTGTGCAGTCAAAGACAAATTTCTGCCAAACACTCTATATTCCGTGATTAGTTCTTCACAGATTACATTTACGCTTTAAAATTTGAGCTGTATTTTGCGGCTCCAACCAGCCAGCGAGCCAAAAAAATTACACGCGAGCGAAGCCGGATCTGAGAAGCTTGAGCTAAAAACTCGACAGAGCGACTTCCGGGTCTACTTTGCGATTAGATAACGTACTGTGTCAATCAATTACGCGATTCTTCGTTACAAGCGAATTAACCAACTCACCAAAACGCCACACCAGATTCCATATAAGTACGGAGGAACAATTTCATTAATGTGGACCGCCAGGCCGACGACGTTTAAGATAAACGCCAAAGCCCCGGCAATTATTAGAATAATGCCGGCGATCATCGACTTTGAATGGGCATACGATTCACACTTCGTAAACACCGGACTGATGATGTAAAAGTCACCTGGTTGAACCGGACCTGGACCGGTCGGCTGTAGATTCATCGTAGTGCTTGATTCCTGCTGCAGCAACGGCTGATACATCTCCTGCGTGAGTCAAAAGACATGTTACACAGCGGCATCATGGCAGTGCCCCTTCCCTTGAGCTTTAAATTGTCGGAGATTTGTCGGAAAATATTTTCTTGTAAAAAAATTTTGTTCAAAAATGCAAAATTTGAGGCAAAATTGAAACTGCAGCTGTCTGTCGGAATTCTGTAAGAAATCTGCAGCGTCTGTGGAAAAATTGCAATTTCCTACCCTTCCTACGTTTTTACTCCTCACGCCCTACATTCCTAACGTACCGAAGAGGAGTATATGAGATCAGTGTAATATTGAGGACCAACCGATTGACGACCGACCTCTGCTCCTGGAAAAGCCTTCCTGGAAGAACATCAAATGGCCATATCTCCATAACGGTGCTAGATAGACGCATGCGTTTAAGTATAGCAAGACAAATAGCAACTATTGTCATCGACCATTATTGGAAATTTTTTCTTCTCAGTTCCTAAAATCGGGCAATATTTTATGAACTTCGGGGAGACAATTTCCAATAACGACCTCGACGCTAGTTACTATTAGAATAATTAGAATAATATTAAACTGTTCTCAGTTAGACGCCGGGTCTCTAATACAAGCCAAAAAAAAGAAAAAGCTTTCAAAAGAATACAAAAGAAAATGGTGCGCGCGCGGAGTACATTAGATTGGTCACAATCTAATAATATTTCTTGTTTATCCATGACGCCGCTGCGTCCACGTTGTTGTTAAGCCTAATTAGAAAGTATCTAGCAGTTTATCTTAGGGAGATTCTTGATTCAGCGCACACAGAGCACGCTAATCTTGTTACAATATCCATGGATATATCACAAGCTAATGTATAGCAACGTGTTTTTGAAAATGCGTGGTGGGATTTTTAACGACAGTTTTTGTCGTATTTTTCCGTAAAAGATGCCAGTATTTCTTTTAAAAATTGATTAATATTTAGCAAAAAATATTACCAAAAGTTGTAGTCATGCGTTTTAACTCTGACGGTAAATCTATAGTCATCACGAGGCTAGAAAAAAATGTAGATTTACAAGAACGTAGGCTACGTACGATACGTTCAGGATATAAAGTTTGTTAGAGTTCACGAACATTTACTCTAACGTGTACGGAACAAGTTTGTGAAACAAGAATGTAAACCGTTTACTATGTGACGTAAGCTATCGCTTTCATATTTTGCTGAGTTCAAAAAAAATCATGCAATTGGATTTATATGTTCAAATCACGAAATTCTTTGTAGTGGCCGAAGTTTGTATTACATCGAAAATTATAGCTCATGGTTAGGTGTCGATTTCCTCGTGACGTAACAGTTAGACTTAATGGTGGTGGCGAAGAAATAGGCCTAACTATAGAAGTGAACAAAGATCTCAAACATCCATCGAGAATAATGCCGCCACCTGACGAACACAAAGGACTTAATAGGCCTACAGCTGTTATCTGATAATGTTGCAGATTGCTGATCCATAATGATCCAGCATTTACAAAAAAAATGGATTGCAATTAAAATCTAAGTAAGCTTACTTCCTCATTGGACCACGCCCGACTCCCACGAAGTGTCATTATGACACTTCGTGGGAGTCGGGTGTGATAAAAATCCGTTAACAATCTCTTGCGTAATTCAGCCGACAAACAGACACAGCCAGAACACAATTTTCTTTTTCTATAAGTTTCGACGAATTAGGCATTAACTGAGGCTAAATAATACCATCAAATTATAAATTTTGCCTTCTCCGCCATATTGATGAATTCTTACGGGTGTGTCAGAAAAACCAAAAATAGACAAAAGAAAATTGTCATGAAAAATATGGCATTTACGCTTTTGTACTGCATCAAATAACCTTAAACTTCTAAAATAGGGGTCTTAGTGTTCTTTTCTGCAATTTGCAAAGTGAATTGCGTCGAAATGGATACAGATAGATCAAGACAGCCAGCGAACAGGAACTGCTAAGGTTGTCGCGCGTCTCATGAGCTCTGCTCAAATTACTTGTTTTAAAAAATACGTTATTGGTTACAAGTTTAAATAAAAAACTACATTCAAATCGGTCAATATCTAATACAGTTATTTGTGAATGCCCACAGTCAGTATTTTTTTTATTTATTATGCATGCCGAGTAACTAATTGCACCTCTTATTCGTTCGCGACACAATCCGCAACATTAATGTTTTGAACGATTGACCGATTTTCACTGGTTAAAATAAAAACGCGTGCGAATAATGTACAAACTTGTAGATGTGATAATAAATACAAAATAAAAAAGCACGTTACAAAATATTCCAATTATCGTACACATACAAAGTACATGTAACAGATATGTACAGCAAAATTCGAAAATAAAACGCATTCCATTCGCATAAAATCCGACATTACTCTGTGTTTCACGATCGTCACAGTGATGGGGAAATGATAGAGGTGATACCAAATAATATGAGAAAATCGACTAGAAACTAATCCCCAAAACGGCTATAGTGCGATATTTCCAAAAGTATCTGCACTTTGTTTGAAAGACGAATTAAATTTAGTTAATGGGATTAATTCGCAGTCAATTGTAAAAACGACGAAAAATGCAGAATTTAACTAGTGGTAAAAACTCTCTTTCACAAACATTAGCAAAATCGGAAAAATGCCAATAATGCATTCTATGCAATCGAATCAGTGGCTTCTATCCCTATACCTAGTGGGCGCAGCTAGCGCCCAGTGAAAAATAAGGGAAACGTTTTTACGAATGTAGATCAAAGCTTACCTCTAATTTTTTACTGAGCAATATACATGTACGCCGTCAACAAGAAGTTACAAAATAAGCTACTAATTTTCGTAAAAGCCTATTATTTATCGTCAATGTTACATGCCTGCGTGATATTTTCCAACTTTTTGCAAGCAATTATGTGCAATCACCGTCATTTTTTGTACTGGCCTTTCAACGTTTTGTTGACGGCAAAAATGTCGAGTTTTTATAATCTTTAAAACATGTGTTCTAATGAAAAATAATAACGATTTACAATCGTTCAGGCTTATTATTACTATGCTGAGACCCACCGTGTTCGTTGATCGACAGCAGCAGATGACTTTACATCCAAGCACTGAGCCCCAGATTGCCACACCCCCAGCCACCACAGAGGCAATCGCTATCATGAGTGCCATTTTCCCAATCTGCGTATCACATACAGAGTCGCAGGCACAGCTTTGTTTCATACCCTGTTTACAAGAGGAAGCATACGTGAAGCATATGCACGAAGCACACATAAAGCACACGTAAAGCATGTTTGCAAATTATATCCTACACCGCTATCAAGCCAGCTCTAAAGGTGCGATCTCACTGCGCGCGTTGGCGCGCGTCACGCCCCCGTAACGCGCGCTAAGCGCGGGGACTATCTCAATTGACGGATCAATTAAGCCCTACCTCACCTTAGAAGAGCGAATACATAATCAATTCAATTGTGATAGTCCACGCGTTTAGCGCGCGCCACTCAGCGCAACGCGCGCAGTGAGAACGCACCTTTAGAGTGCACGACGTGTGCTCTACGTTCGCTCCAAGTTTGCTCTAGCTCTAAATGTACTTCAGGTGAGCTTCATGCGTGCTTGCAGTGTAAACATTCATCGAGCTGGCTCGACGAGCTATAATAGTAGTATGTTAATTAGAAAGGGCGGGTTAAAACCACGAACATGAATATTTTTTTATTATTGTAGGGGCCTACCCAGCCAAGCAACCACGGCTGCCACCATAGCCGGTGCTTGCGCTGCAGACTAGCGCGACGACGTCGCCGAACACTAATAACTGCAGCAATTGCTGCTAATAGGCCTAACAGTTGTTTCTATCCATTTAGCCTCTCGGAAGAACAACGCAAAAGAACTTGACAATTAACATGACGTTGTATGGGGCCTACTGGTGATAAGCTTATTGGATATAATAACACGTAATCAGCTGTAGGCTAAGCCTAGGCTACATTTAAGTCAGGGGGTTCCATCAGGCCTGCTACAGCCTAGATAAAAGCTTCACGTGTGTTTCTTCGTGTAAACGGGGTATCACAGTAGCGCGTCGTGGCCAAAGAGTCCGTTTCATCGGAAAAGAAGGGAACAGGTCTACGCGACTGGCAACAAGAGCGTGATACAAGAACCTTGGCATTGTCTGCAACAAAGTCCAAATGCAAAACAATTTCCAGTATAACTCACTAGTTTGTAAGGGGCAGTTCCATCACTTGGGTACTGCAGGTCACTTCCATTGATGGTGCCAATTACGGACCAAGCAAACATGAACGGTGACACAGATGCTGCTATTATCGCCAGCGTCACGAATGTTATGATCTGCAATACAATCAGTAACACGATATTGATGATTTTAATTTTGTACGTCCGCCGTCGCCCTTTCCCCATCAGGGAGGAGAACACCTACTTTTCTCACCCACCTCCGGCCATCGACCCTCAATGTAGCTCCCACTTTGAAAATAATAGCTTTGGCCGTGATTTTTTGCAAGTCACACATCCAAAACAGCAGAAATTATTTTATCGGAAAAAGCTGACAAAAAATTGACTGCCCTTACAAACCCACGTCATGGTCACAATGGATCACCAATAAAATAGAAAACCACATATGCCGTGCTCAATGGTTGGGTGACCAATAATACTTACAAAATTCGTTTCCAGATCTTGATAAAAAGCTACTTAAAAACGAAAAAAAAAATAAAAAAATAATAACCCAATTTGAACATTATATTTCACTTCACCCCTTTGCCGTTACGGCCCTGCACCGCCAATTTGTACCATGTTTGGCAATTTAAGACTAAAACGCATATTTCAACAATAAACTGCACCAAAAATTACTCAAAATAAACCAGAACTACCTGCGTACGAAATTTTTAACATTAAAACGTAAACCTAGATTTTAACCGTCTGAGTTTTGACATCTTAGGTTCAAGAAGTCTTCCGTACAAAGGCCTCATATTTGGGTACCCTTTTTAACACGTAACATTAGTTCGTTGCACATAGTACTCTGATTCTCCAGGTCGCAGCAACGATGTTGTCGCGCGTCACGTGAGCAGTGCTCACGTTAATTTATTTTTGTAATTAAGTACACGTACGCTAAAGACGGCTGTCTAATTGTTTCCATGTTCGTTGCCTATAGCTAACGTCGGTTATGGGATTCTGGATTATGAAAAAAAAACATTAATAACAATTCTGCTGGTGTCAGTGACAGAAGCCAGCTAATTCAACGCCGTGCTTGGCTTGATCTGGAACAGGCAAACAGATCGTACAAGCCAATAGCTTTAAAAAGAGCTGTCGCTGATGACAATAGAAATGAATGTATGAATAAGTAACTAAACAAAATTGCAGGCTATAGATATACTAGGCCTATAAAAGTCATACGACGGTCGACGACGCGATCAGCGTTAAACGAACTCCGATGTTTGCAAATGACAATCAGACCCGTCAGTGGGCTGATCAGTCGTTGCAGTGAGACAAGGCAAACTGCAAAATTTAAAAAATGCGAGCAAAATTCGCATTTTGTTTCGCACTTTACACTTGAACAGATGTCGCGCTTTCGTTTTTTGCAGTTAGCACTTTAGCTGCAAGAAAGAGAGAGAGAGTATTCATTTGCCAAAACACAAATACAATACTACACACTGTAGGCGGGCTACCAAAAAAGCAATCGCTTATCAACGCTGGCCGCCGAAATGTTGACGCATTGCCTGGCAGTACAAGAGCCAGTGAAGAATAATTTCGGTTTCTCAGTGCTGTGTGTTAATTGTGTCTCACGGTCTAAGCAAGTTGACGACAGCACTGGGCGGCTACAGCCAAGCGGACGAGGAAAGGAGTTCGTCGACCTGTTGTCCTCGTCCGCAGACCATTAACAGAAATCGTGGCTCGATAGAAGATGAAACTTGCTTAAATCCAGACATCCGTGACCGCTGATGGCAGACTGGATATGATAACAGAGATGATAGATGTCGGAAAACAATGTCATGATAGCTGTAACATCAGTGCAGCGACAAGGGTGCGTCGTGCGATTGCCACTAAAAAGCGACAGTTTCAGCGTGAGGCATTAGCCACACCGCTGCGTCAGTCGGTCTGCTGCTGCTGCAGTAACGCGTCCAACCGGCAGATGTCTAAGCACGTGTGGCCACAGACAGAAATACACACATAATTTGGATTCTCCAACAAGATTCGGGTAAATTTAATGAGCGGTATCAGCGACAGCTCAATAATAACGTACCATACAGCGATTCTTTATTGCAGCCGCCACGCCAAAAGCACCAGCAGACATGAACTACACAAAGTCCACAATTAAACAGTGAAGCTCAACATTCAGTCTATCATTTAAATGAGCACAAAATTCAAGGAGAGACAAAAACATTTCAGAAAAAGCTATTTCAACTAATAAAGTACAAGAGCATTCGAAGAGCGGAAACCCCCGACTACGGTGAAGAACCCTTCAATCCTATCCTGGGTCCAGATGCTAATCCATATTATCACCCAAATCTAATTAGCCTATATACCTACCTTAGTTGGACCAAGTCTAACCTTACCTGATAATGTCAGCCAAATCCGCTTGCACATTTTTGTGTAATCTTGCTAGCAAACCAACATATAAACCAACAGATAACCAAACGCCGTATCAGAAGTGATGATTTCTCGCGTTGTGCACGGGCTTGCTAGCAAACCGGCGACTAGTCGAATCCGCACGAAATGACTCGGCAAATGGATTTTGCATAAGTTGGGAACAGTGACGTAAGAAAAGGCTGCACCCCGAAAATGAGTATCCACGTTCTCTTCAGCAGCTTGAAAGTTGCGCGTTTTCTGTACTTTTAATTCGTCTAAAATGCACTATTGGTCGGGACACTGTTTTACCACACTGGGAAGCTTACTGCGCTCCGCAGACCCCCTAACTGGAGAGGAGAAGCATTTGAGGCGACAACAATCCCCAGATCCGGTCTTAGTCAATCAGCGACTCTGTTCTAACTGAGCATCAGTCAACCTTTTTTTCTTTTTTTTCCGCTACCTTCTCTTTGTTTGTCCTTTCCTTTTTAGTCCATTTCTCATTTCCTTTTCCGCTCTTTCTGCTGCTTTTAAAATCAGCTAGTGGGCCTGGAGGAGTGCTGTAAGCTCACCAGCGATTCGGCGCGAAGCCCCGGCAGCAATTGCATTTTCCCGCACCAGTATGCTCCCAAAACTTATCTGGTTGCAACATTTTTCTTGGTCCATAAGATAAACTGCATTGCCCAATCATTCGTTTGTGACACAAACTCTGCTTCACTCGATGTCACGAAAGTGCCTATTTGCGCCATAACCTAAACATCATAGTCGTTCAAATTGGCAAGTTGATTTATAGCAAGCAGCCTCCCTGCAATCGGCGGCCATGTTCGGCCAAACACCTAGAACATGCCCAAGGCCAGCCCTGACAATGTCAATCCCCAAGAGTCTTTCTTACTCTCGACCTTCGGCCTCGAGTTTTGTTTATTTGGGCCTGCGAGGCAAATTTCAGGCTACGTCGATCGCTGCTACGGCAAACCGCAGATGGTACAGTAGGCGAACATGTTTAACTTTTCACGGATAATAGGCCTACATGTACGCTTCGAAATTTGACTTGTAGGCCTATTTAGCTGTTTCAGCCAGCCACTTAAAGACCCCCTCCCCCAAAAAACTACACGTGAGCCGAGCCAAATCTAAAAAGCTTCAGCGAGTAACTTGAAAGAGCGACTACTGGGTCTATTTTGCGATCAGATAGGCCTAATGTATGTCAATCAAGCGACTATTCGTTAAGCCTAAAAACTCCTGTGCTTCTCGTTTTTGTCGGTCTCCAAAAACCTACGTCCTTAAGATTTTCATCGGACTATCAAAAATATCAGTGCGTTTTAGTTTGTTTTCGAAGTTTTACTGAAAAATACTGTTTGCATCTTGTCCGAAATATTGCACTAACTTTCCTTAATTTCTCGTGAGTACTATTAAGTACGTGTGTTTTTTGTGAGTTGCAAATAACCGCCACCCTTTTTCGTCTCTAATTTTTTTCCGGCTGCAACCAGAAGCACAGGTTTTTTAGGCCATAAGCGAATTAACCAACTCATTCAGACACTCACCACGACGCCGCCCCACATTCCATGTCCGAACAAACAAAAAATCTCATTCGTGAGTATGCCGACGACGTTGAACATGAACGCCAGAGCGCCGGTAAGAATGAGAATAATGCCAGCGATCAACGACTGTTTATATGCGTACGATTCACACCTTGTTCTGACCGGACTCAGTTTGTGAGCGACACCCGGTTGAACCGGACCTGGACCGGCCGGCTTTAGACACATCGTACTGTCACTGCTTGGTTTCGGCTGCTGCTGAGGCTGATACATCCCCTGAGTTAAAAGTCATGCCACAAACGTTCGTTCACACAGTGGCGTCGACGCGTCGTGGCAGTAGCAGAAAAGACGGTAGGGTTGGGGCAATTTATCTCTTCCCTTAAATTTTGGGTTGTCGGAAATTTGTCAGAAAATTTGCTTTTAATCGAAAAATTTTTGTCAAAAAATGCAAAATTTAAAGCTAAAAACTAAATTTTAAATATATTTTGGAGGCAAAATAGAAATTCCAGTTGTCTGTCGAAATTCTGTCGGAAATCTGCAGCGTCTTTTGAAAAATATCAATTTGCTGCTTTTCTGACGTTTTTGCCCACAACGTCGCTGCGTCTTCATACTCGTATTTGCTAATCGACAAAATCGAACTTAATTCTCTCACCACAGGTGCCGCCTGCCATCCGCATAGTCATGAGGTCTCTGGCAGTTCATATCTCAACAAGAACGCGATAGTTTTATTACAGCATTCATAAAATCATATCACAAGCTAGTGTAACAACGCGTTTAACGTGTGACGGAATCTTTAATGTAACTGACGACAGATTTTGTCACACTTTTTCTCGCAGAATTATATATGCCATATTATTTTTTCGAAAAACGATCAATATCGATTCAGCAAAAATATGGTCAAAAGTTTGTTGGCATGTGTTTTGACTTTGATGGTGTAATGACATTATTACAAGGCTAGAAACAATGTAGATTTTCAAGAACGTAAGCAAGGCCTATAGCCTAGCTATACTGCCAATAGGTCTACTGCACGTAGGCCCTACACGTTGTAAAAGTTCGTCAAATTTCGCTAACATGTGCTCCAGCGTGCGCAACAACTACGCGGAACAATTAAAATGTAAACTGTTTACAATGTACAGGCCTAGGTTAGGTTTAGGCTATCGTTTTCACATTTTGCTAAGTCCAAAGCCAAAATCACAGAGTTTAATTTAAAGTTAAAATCACGAATTTTCTTGTGGAGACATGCTTATGACATCGAACCTTAACGCTAGGTGTCGGTTACCCCCGTGACCTAAAAGATAAACTTTGCCGTACCGAATTATCCGTAAATACCAGGCTATTATACTTTCGTTGTGGACAACTTCGTCAAATATTGACTGATATTCAAAATTCTTTTACCATTATGAAAACTTGAAAAAATCTTTGAGATCTTAACAAAAAAGCGTCACGAAATACACTTTGGAATACTGCGGTACTGAAAGTATCATGTCCATGCTTTCTTCACTGTCTGGTGCCATTGACATCATGGATCACAATATCCGCTTTCGTGTCCATCCTCCTGGTCTATTCTCCGCCTCCTAACTCCTGGATCTCGCTGGGGGATAAGCCCCCGGATCCCCATTATACATGTACACTCGTGCTGCGGCATTCGCCATGCCCCTTTTCCCACTTTGCCAATAATCCGATTCGATACGATGACGCAGAAACGTGCATACGATATACTGGATCTATGAATCGTCATTTACAAGTATGCCTCAAGCCCAAATTCCATTACGCCGACTTCACCGTGGTTGACGTCTGCAACAAACCCATGACATCCCCGCGACAAGAGGCAGGAAAGTCAACGATTTCACAGTTTTTCTCTAGCTTGCTGTAAATATAAACTTTTTCGATCCATATCCACGAATTTTTTGTGGATATCTAGGGATATATATTTCCATATTCATAAGGCTTATACATTTATTATGCGTACTTGTAGCCACTAAAAATTCCACAAAGCACAGCAGAGGTAAAGGGATAATCTCCCTCCTCCCCCCCAAAAAAACCAACAGGATGGATGCATTCCTCATCGGAAATTGTTACGAAAATGATGAACGGTAAACATAAATATTTGCATTAAAGTATAACTTTGTTTAGAAAAGTTATGTTCCGAGTTTTATCGAAAATCTGCATTCCAACCACAATTTAGGCAACCTTCTCTCTCACTGTTTTGACAGCAGCATGTCAACCTCACCAAAAGCCTCATCTTTAGCTATTCAAATTAAAATCAGCAAAATTGCTATAGATAATTTTTTTCAATAGATTACATCATTGTAATCGCAAACGATTTCACACATCGCAAGCAGTAAAATATTCCATTTTAAACAAACGCACGTCCACTCACAGTAAAATGGAGTAAAGTAGAACATAAATTCATATAGTGGGCCTCTGCCTCGTTTTGATTAATTGATTCGAACAAAATGTCTCATGCAAAAAAAGGAGTAAGACAAACTGTTAAAAGTCGAACACATCTGGACATTGTCAACGTAGCTACGAGTACATTGTAAAATAATTCAATAAGTAGAAAGTTACAAAATATTCCAATTATCGTACACATACAAAGTACATGTAACAGATATGTACAGCAAAATTCGAAAATAAAACGCATTCCATTCGCATAAAATCCGACATTACTCTGTGTTTCACGATTGTCACAGTGATGTGGAAATGATAGAAGTGATACCAAATAATATAAGAAAATCGAATAGCAACGAATCCTTAATAGATTTACAGCGCGATATTTTCCAAAGTATCTGCACTTTGTTTGGGAGACTAATTAAATTTGGTTGATAAATTAATTTCGCAGTCAATTAAAAACACGACGAAAAATGCACAATTCAACTAGGCCTACTGGTGAAGACTATCTTTCACAAACATAAGCAAAATCGGAAAAATGACAATAATGCAGTCCATGTATTGTGCACTCGAATCAGTGGCTTCTATTCTAATGGGTGCAGCTTGCGCCCAGTGAAAAATAGGAAGAAAGTTTTGTTAAAAGTGTAGATTAAAACTGTCCTCCAATTTTTACTGGGCAATATACGCCCTCGACAAAACTTTTTTACTCAGCAATGAACACCTTTAACAGAACTTTCCCTATGTTTTACTTTTCCCATATTTTCAATCTACACCTTCAACAAAAAATCAACCTAGAGAGGGCTTAAAATTGGGGAGAGAGTTTAAACACAAAAGTGGGGAAAAGTTACGCCCGATTTCGATTCAAGATTTAGGGGGATAAAAGCCACTGACTCGAATTATCCGATCGCGAGAGTTTTTAAAATGCAAACTGCAAAAGACCACTACACATGCAGTACAAAACTACAAATATCGACGTAGTGTCCTGCGCATCTGCTTATTCAAGTAACTTTAATGGCGATAAAAAGTCCAAAATTTCATTGAAATTTTAATCAATTGAAAAACTGCCGCATCATCAAACCAATGATGGACAAGAAACCCAGTTGTCGCTAGGATAGCCGGCCGCAGTGGTTGTCAGTGACCTTGAAAGTCATCCAAAATCGACGATTTCTATCTAATCTAAAAAGGCGTATGCCAATTTCTATTAGTGATTAATAGCAGACCTAACCTTGGCCCTATCTCTCATCGTTTCCGAGATATGGCTACTTATAGCTTGAAACTTTAAAATAAAAATTTCGGCCAAACCGCTGCAGATAAAAACATGGTTACTATTGAGAGCCTATAAGAAGTCACTAGCGCCCTATTTGATAGTACTATCGGCGACCCCTCACAACTTACCGTTTAGTCACAACACCGTACGACTGGCATACCATAGTGCTTTCACCGTCATCTAAGGTTAATGATTAATATGTCATTTAAAAGCCAATATGCAACTTCCTATTAGTGATCTATAGCAACCTAGGTTCTATCTCGCACCGTTTAGCCACAATACATCCGTGACAAATGGACAGACAGACGGACGGACGGTCGGCTGAAAACTTATACGTTTTTGACAAACAAATATATTTTTTAAAATTTTTAAAGCGGCTGCTGCATCGTCAACGCATTTTTATCAGTTGCTGATCATGTTGGTTATTATCCTCATTTTCGGCAACCGGCTGAGAGTGCACGCCTGGCAGTTCCTGTTGCTGCGGAGGCTGCGGAAGCTGCTGCGTCATCACGGCTGGTGGATAACCACCAAACGCTGCCGATGGTGGTGACGCCACGTATGCTGGAGGGGCACCTATACAGTATACAGACAGCGGCGTCGAAGGTCAAACAAGATAATGTTCATACGAACACGGAGTCTGTCCAATGCATTTTAATAGTTTACAGTATATATCTGTATAAATGTAATCAGTGACCTGTTCAGACTGGTAGAAAAAAATCAAAAAAGTTTAATTTTATATTGCACAGCAACAATGTTACTGTCATCCTTCGTTATTATTATAACTGAACAATTAACGTTGTCATTCACGAGACCATTCGATTCGTCACCAGCGCTTTACTATAAATGGTCCATCGTTACCATGTCTATCTATCTGGCACTGTTGTGCAGATATGGCGCCTCAAAAATAATGGGGTCACGACCTTGACCTTTTGGAGTCACGTGACGTTATCGGTCACGTGATTATTCGACGCCGTGGTCGACTTCCTCGAAAACACTTCACTGGTTTTTAGGCTTTTCTGTTCTCAACTGAGAAACTCCAAAACCCGTGGAGATCAGAAAAACGGACGAACAGGCAGACAGACGAGCAATACGACTAATGCGACCTATAAAGACTGCCGCACGACAAAAAGCTAGCTGACTAGTCATGCTACCTGGGTGACGCAAATGTCGTTAGCCTACCTGTATTAGTGGTGGTCATAGTAATGAACTGCGGCTGCGGCTGCTGAGCATAGACAACCGTAGGCTGGTTAACGCCCACCACATCCTAAACACAAAATAAATCCCACTGATACATTCACACGTCATGATTAATATATGCGGTGAGTGAGCGAGTAAGGGTTTTTCGTTTTACTGGACGCAAATAGGCCATTTCAGGGACGGCCTTTCCAAGCAATGTACACTCCATAAGCACAATGATAAAACACAAAATTCAACCTTTACAATAAAACCCAAAGATCGACATGAAACACAAAATATAAATCTTAAACCTAAAATTGTAAGAACTGTCCATTATGAGCGTGCGTATGTAACAGTAATAATAGTTTTAATATTTACTGTTACATGCACGCCAATGCTACAGTTGCTAATCGTGTATTTCTCTCAGTGTTATCAATTAAGCAGTAAATCAAAACAGGTTTTTATGCCCTGCTTTGTACGATAAAATTGCATCATCTGGCAACTTTCAAAACGAATACTGATAACGAATTTAAGTCTGCGAACCTGCGGGGCTAGTTTGGCTTAGTGGTAACATCGTTGGTCGCATGAACAGTTACAACATAATGCTACTAATTTTCAATAGTTATTATTTATTCTTAATCGCATGCACATTAGTTTCCAACTTTTTGCATACTAGCGTATTATTTTCTATCACCGACGTTTCACCGTCATTTTTGTAGGGTAAGTTAACCTAATCCTGGCCATCACCCTAATCCTGGCCATTTTTGAAAATCTATATTTCTGTCCAAAAGCTTTAACATTCAAGCAAGCCATATCAGTTGACTTATTTATTGGATTTTTAACGAATGGTGACTTTCACGCACAACGCCCTCATTCACCAGATGTACCAGATGTCGCCACGAAGCCGAGCGATATACTGACGAAATTGACAGAATCAGCGGGGAAAGAAAACCCGGCAACTCAACCCCCGCCCCAGCTTGAGGGGGTGGGGGTTGAGTTGCCTCAAGCTGCCCGTGGAGGCAGGTGGGAGGAAAGGTTGGGGGCACGTACCTAAGGCCCAAGGACTCAACAAACGCCGCGGTCGGGGTTCGCGACCGTGCAACAGGGAAGACGCTAGAGGGGGCTGACAGACAGACAGACAAACAGACTTTCCGCGCATTATAGTAAGATGTTGAACATGTGGCCAGGAATAGGTTAGTTTGCCCTACTGGTCTTTCAACGTTTTATTTACAACGAAAACGTTGAGTTTTTTACATTATTATATAAATTCAGGTTCTGATGAAATGTAAGTACGATTTACAAACGTTTAGGCTTACAACTATGCTGAACCGTACTGTGTTCGTTGATCGACCGCAGCAGGTGACTTTGCATGCAAGCACTGAACCCCAGATTGCCACACCTCCAGCAACCACCGACGTAATCGCCATCAATATCGACATTATCCCGATCTGGACATAATACACGGTCGCGTGCACGATGTCGCATCATACCGGTGCGTCCTAGCAAAAGGGAAGAAGGAAGCAGCGGAAAACTGCCCCCAAATATGAACCTGTCGGATAATCATCTTTTTGTGGGGAAAACTGTTGTCAAAAACTACAGAATTTTGTGTCAAAAGTCCATCATTTTGAAGCAATTTGGAAGCAAAAAAATAAAAATGTACAGCATCTCCTTTGTGGGACAACCGGAAATTTGCAGCATGCTGTCTGACGGAAAATATTGCAGCTGTTTAGCAGTTACTGCTAGCAACCTCGTATGCAAATTGTCTCCATCTGCGCGTGTCACGCTTACGGTAAAAAGATAAAGGTGATATACCCCCATAAGGGGCATCGGCGAAGTGTTTATCTGCCTTTCTATCGAGCCGTAGATGGACAGACCACTGAATCCGTGACGCATGGTTACTTTCCCAGCTGCAGAAGGCCACCGCCCTTTGACCGGTACCAAATTTATAGGCCTACTGCTCGGTGAACAAAGGCACACGTGTGAACAACTTGCCCGAGGTTGTTACCTGGCAGTGCATCAAGCGAGAGTCGAACCTGCAACCTCGGGATCACCAGTTCGAAATGCTACCGTTATATCATTCAGCCACACTAATACCCCGTTTACACACGTAAAAGCAAACATGAAGCAAACTTAGCCTACAGCACACGTCGTGCACGTGTATATATACATGGATGCTTCATCGTGTAAACGGGGTATAGGCTAACTTACGCGGTATCCGTAACCGTAAGGTCTGCCGTAGTAGGTATAGGAGTAACGTCTTTCAATGATGATGCTAGGTACGGACAAGGCGAACATGACAGCGGCCAGACAGGCTGCTATTATGGCCAACACCATGAATGTTATAATCTACAATACATCAGTAACACAACACTGTCGATTTTTACGCGCGACATCATATACATCTATGCTATATAGCGCGTATAAATGCCAACGCAATTCCGTATGTCCGTCATCCGTCTGTACGTCTGTTTGTCCAGACGAATGGATCAGTCAAAACCGGTGCAAGCTGGAATCACCACATCTTTATTATCGCTCTCTCGGAAACTCTTAGTTTTAAAATCCGTAAAAACTTTTCCAAAAAATTCAAAAGAGGTCACCTCGAGCGATTGCGCTAAATGAGAGGGAGTACGGAAAATTTGCGATTTTCAGTCCCCGTATTTCAGAAACGGTGCGAGATAAGACCAAGGTTACTATATTAATCACTAATAATAAGGCGTAGGCCTACACGTGCTTTTGATTGGCATCGAAAGCAATTACCTTCCAAGCGGACCTTGAACACCAAAATAGGATATATTAAATTTTTTTTGCGATTTCAGCCCCCGGTAGCCCACACATTTCAAAACTGAATGCCGAAACGGTCGAGGCTAAACGAAAATATAACATGCATGTAACGTACCATGCAGCGATTCTTTCTTGCAGCCGCCACTCCAAAAGCACCGGCCATAATAAACTACAAAAAAGTGCACGGGTAAGCAGTTTAGCATCCACGAAATGCAAAAGAAAGCGAAGCTATTGCAGTTATTAAACTAGATGAACACTCAAAGAAAGCAAACCTTTGCCAACGCTATGATAAAAAAACGCTGAGCAATCCTGTAGTGGATCATGATGCTGATCCGTATTACCACGAAAATGTAATCACCTATAAGTGGGGCCAAGTCTAACCCCCTCATCAAAAGCCATCAATCCTCACCATCTCGACATTCGGCCTTGAATTTCGGCCATTTGGGTTGAGCAGTGCACACCTAAGATAAATTCCTGACTACGCCGCTGCCTTGCGAAACCACAGCAGCATACAGCGTAGTTCTTCATTGATTGCTGGCTGTACTTTTTTATTAGTGGCACTCTGAATTCGAAGGGAATTACCCCGAACGAAGGCGCTAAATGAGAGGGGGAGTAGGCAAAATGTGCGATTTTTGGCCATTAACTCCCTGTATCTCAGTAACGGTGAGAGATAAGGCCTAGGTTACTATTAATCACTCATAGGAAATCGTATACTGGCTTTCGATTGGCGCCAAATCATCTTCCAATTGCAAAATCGCAAATTTTGCCTACCCCCTCTCATTTAGCGCCCTCGTTCGGGGTAACCCCCTTCGAATTTATCGAAAAGGTTTACGGTTCCTGAGAGCCTTCCGGGCAGCCGACGGTGAAGATTTGGTGATCCTAGCTCGGACCGTGTGACAGACGGACCCACCCGTGTGACAGACGAACGCACGGACGGACAGACAGAATTGCGATGGCTAAGACGCGCTGAAAGCAGTAGCTGCTTTCGCGCGTAAAAAAACTTTGAGCAAAAGAAACTTGAGAGAGCGACTTCCGGGTCTAATTTGCGATTAGATCACGTGTCAATCCCACTCAATCGCGCGGTTCTTCGTTACAAGCGAATCAACCGAATCACTCACCATGACGCCGCACCAGAATCCGTGTCCGATAAAAGCAAAAATCTCATAGGTGGCCACCAGGCCGATGATGTTGAAGATGAACGCCAGAGTGCCGGTAATTATGAGAATAATGCCGGCGATCATCGACTGGTAATGGGCGTAAGACTCGCACTTTGTCGACACCGGACTGATGATGTAAGCGACACCTGGTTGAACCGGACCTGGACCGGTCGGTTGTAGATACATCGTAGTGCTTGGTTGCTGCTGCGGCTGCGGCTGATACATTTCCTGCGATACATAGGCCTAGAAGCAATTAGTAAGCATCGTTAGACACGGTTTCAATCGGGGAAGGCTGAACGGTGACCACTGACCACATGACCACATGTTGACTAAAACTTGACCACTGACCGTCGCGAAATGAAGGCAAACGATGGCAAGCGATGTCTATAGTAGATTGCTATTTAGAAACGGTACGGTAGGCCCAGAGAATTCCTGAAAATTTTGGCTTATTCAGTGACCAAGTGGTCACTTGGTCCGTGGTCATTGGTCTCGAAATAGGTATCCCCGGTTCAATCTGCTAGATACAACTAGTCCAATCCATCGACCATATGCATTATGCCTGATCGCAAAACGACCTAAATCTCTCCGCCCTTTTCAAAAATAAACAATCCTGATCGAATTAAGTTCCAAACACTTCCTGATTAGACAACGTCTGACCTCCACGGAGAGTCATGAAAATCCGTCAAGAATTTCTTGCATAATCCAGCTGACAAATGCAACCTTCTTCTTTCTATAAAAGCTTCCATAAATTAGGTAACGATTACTGATAATAATGCCATCTTAATTATGTTACATATCGTGCTCTCTCTCTCCGCCATTTTGACAGACTCGACATAGGCCTACGGATGTGTCAGAAAGACTGGGGACAAACTGACGGACTAAACGAAGCTGTCATTAAGTATGTCATTTAGGCGTCTGTGGCCCTGTGCAGCATCGGTGAAAAGCTGTAAAAGAAAGTGAAAGTGGGCAAACTTACTATTTTACTTATTATTTTACTTACTCTGCTTATAATAAGAAACGCTTTCCGACAGAACTTACAGACTCGATTGTCGACCCTATAGGCCTATGAGCTTATAAAACTACGCCTCTTCAACGGACGGGCGTAACTGCGCAAATATACATGTAGGCCTATAAGCCTATAAGCCTATAAGCCTTTTAATCAGGCATACAGTGTTTGCTCGGCGGTCACTCTAGCTGCACATGTAAGAGTAGGCCAACGGATCATAGAGCCATACTAACCACGCAACACGTATAGGCCCTATAGGCTACGCTACAGTCACGTCGTGCAAGATTGACCATGAATAATAGGCCTACCTTAAATAAGCTATTCTACTTTTATAGACCCTATTGATAACTTCGTTAACATATAAGGCACAACAGATAGATACCGTGTTTCAAAAATAATTCTTTTACCATTCAAAAACGATAAAAATTTGAAAAAAACAAAGATCGTTGAAGTTCTTAACACATTTTAAAAGCGTCATGAAATACATTTTAGAACAGCGGTAAAGTACTGAAAGTACCGTGTTCCTGCCTTCTTAACTGTCTGCCCGGCCCGTGATGCGATGTGCCACTCAAAAACATCTTGATCGTGACAACAAATTCCCAACATCTTTTGCAGGATTTGAAACAGTTAGCCGCTTCCCGGCTCTGAGGGGATCGCTGTAAACCTTCACAGCAGAAGTCCCCCGGCCGCAAACCCATTCTGGCGCATTTAAAGTTCGAAAAACGCATACCTCGTTGGAACAGCTAGATTTTCGTCATTTTGCATGGGGGAGTTTGAATTAACAATTCGCAACCACCACAAATTTTCTTAGTTTGCTATTTTTAATTTTTAAAACAAAATTTAGAAAGTATCCTGCTTTCGCCTGTTAATGTAGTGGACGCATCTGCTTTCTGGTCACGTTCGTCTACTCGTTAAGATTTTCCATTCTCGTGGACTACTCGAGTTATAAATTATACCTCGCTGGCACAACCCTAGTTATTGAAATTTATAAATATTCTTGGCACCGGAAACGAGGCTGCATGTTTATCATTTTTGCAATTTTGTTTAGTGTAGTTGTCAAACGATAATTATGCGAAACTGGCGTCGAAACTGGCAGCGAGATTGAAGCGGATTACTTTGTTTAGTAAACTGATTGTTATGACGCAGAATGCTGGCTAAACGCAATATGACGGACGGCAAAACAGCCGAAGGTATGGTACCGCTCGCAGCCACGCCCACTTCTGCAGACGAAAGTTACATCTAAATAGACTAAACAGACGTGGGTAATTGTTTAGAATAGCTGCGCCACCTTAAATGGTATGCCTGAAAACCGCAGGACACTCTTGTAAAGACCGCAGGACACCCAAATGAACAGTTTCGACCGATAGTAATTGTTCTTAGACTCTGTTTTATTTTTTTTATCACTTTTAATACAGAAAGAAAGAATGAAGGAAGGAAAGACTATTTATTAACACAGCGTCATATAACCCAACTGTCTGAAGAGTGTACTGCAGTTGGGTTGACATTTGTGGTGTCCTGCGGTTTTCAGTCATACCCACCTTAAACGGCTGCATACATATATGACATTGGTGTGTATCGGTAGAATGACTTTCGTTATGCATGTTTTTAGATAGCATTTGGTGAAATAATATTATTTACCTTTTGATGACCGGTTGTACAATTTAATGTAAACGTTAATGCTAGTGTAATAGATGTTCAACAGTTTGTTTATTTTTTCGTATATGTCGTGCTTAAGTAACGGGAAGTACCAAAATTGTCGGGCGCAGGTGTGCAGTATAGGCGTTTTGATTGTGAAAATTTCATTTCTATGCCAGAAGTGGGTGTGGCGGGCGGCAACTGTCATGTATTGTCAGACAATAACCTTCATGGCCTGTATAGCGTGCTGAGGTGATCACGTGCACTACATTGGCGGTCAGTGATGGTTGTCTAGACCAAGCGCGTTTTGTCTGTTACGGCATGCGTGTTATGGCATCGAATGCGAATATCGTCAACTTTGGAGCGTTTAGATGGACAATGCTGCGTTTTTGTAATGTGTGTAATAGTGCAACATATTTTTTAGCTTTATCGTGCGTCATGTCGTCGTTCTGCGTGAAAATGCTGTGTGCGCTACTTTTTTGGCTGAACAAGGTAGGAGTATGTTTGTTTTGTGATTTGTTTGTTTTAATGGTGCTTCAGAAGTGACTGAAATAGGTAGAATTAGTGTTGCTATGCATGTTTCAGACTAGTTTAATTATGGGAAACTGCAATTGATTGTCATATTGCTACCCGAGAATAAATTTGGGGTTTTGAGTGGGGAGAAGCATTTAATATTAATTCCTTCGTTCTTAATATGCTGCTTATTCAGTACCTGCAGTTCGTTGTTTTTTCTCAGGGGGTGGTAGTTTGATTTTGCTGTTTTTTTGCGATTTTTGTATTCATTTGTGATTTACATTGCTGCTTACTCAGCTTATTTTTTTTCTAAATTTGTTGGTACAGTATTCATTCGCTAGGTGGCACCATTAAGCTGTTTAGCTAGTTTTATGGGTTGTAGATGCGGCTTAAATTCAGCTATAAAATTATTTTTTATTACGTTTAGTATGTGTTTCAAATGCCAGGTAGCACCATTAGTGTTTCTCGTCTTTTTTGTTTTTTTCCCTAAAAAGACCTAGCCCCTTTTTTCTTTATAGGCCCCATCAAATAAACCCTCTTTAGAATGATGGAATTCACCCAAAAAGTGAACTTTGTTCTCGGGTCTTAATAGTCTATTATTTGCAGTTTTCCACAATTAAATTAGTCTGAAACATGCATAACAACACTGATTTTACCTATTTCAGTCACTTATGAAGCAATCTGGGGTGGTGGAGATACTGTAAATTTTTACCCAGACGTGTATTGTAGGAAATCTAGGACACGATTAGTCGACTGTAGTTGATTTTTTGGAGATTCATTGTGTGATAGTTTTTTATGACACTGATAACGACATGTTTCATGAAATGTCTTCATATCATATCATGTTTGGCTTTTAATGGTCCGCAACCACCAAATATCTGCAGTGAATTAAACGTATAGTAGTCATTTCTATGCAGTGAGATTGTTAATGGCACTTTTAGTGCAAAAAAGTGGTTTGAATTAAGATGCTGTCTTCTTTCAATAATCATTCTAATTTATGTTTATACCGATACATTGATAACGTTGAATTGTCCTGTTTCCCACTGTTGTTTGGTCATATAAAGACTGCTGTTTTACCTTATTCAAAAAATCGTCTGATCGTCTGCCATATGTGGTGTTCTAACTGCACATATTCAGCAAGAAAGCACATTATTCAATATGAAAAGAGAAGTGAAAATTATGGGATTTACTTAGTTAATGTCACCCTGATAGTGTAGTGCAACTAGTTGCAGTGTTATCGGGCAAGGTTGTATTGTCTTTCACGTCATTTTAAGATAAAAAAGTTACTTGTGCATTACTCAGGTTGACTTTGTAAGGTGTATGCATTGTGTTTGGTATTTAGAACTTTTTGCATATACGGTATGGGCATGGCATTTTATATTAGAACATTGGTAAGTCATGCATAATAAAATTAAAAAGAACAAAAATGCTTATTTTATTTTAAATTATGTTCATGTGTATGGACAAAGGACTGATCGTGAATTAGAACATTGATGAATAATGCTTTTTGTTATGCAGACTATCGTGCAATGGATCCGCCAGAGGAAACAACCTCTCAGTCCTCAGTAGCGCGACCCTCGCTGTTACAGAGAACGATATTCGTTAATCATGCTCAGTCTCGCACTTACTGTTCCAATAAGATCAGGTAACATCTGCTGTAGAAGTTAACTTGTTTCATTTGAGTCTGATGTGATGTGCGTATGTCACTTGATCTCAAGGAATGACTTACTCAATTTGAATAGTTTGAGAAGGTGAATAAATCAGTTCTCAGAAGATATTTTTCGGGAAGATATATGATCGCATTTTTTCGGATAGTTTATTCTTCCGCTGGTCATATTCTGGGCTGTTACTAATGCCTAGATATAAACATTAGAAAAGTTTGAGATATAATGTAAAAATATTTCTACTTTGGCTTTTTAAGAAAAAATTCACTGATCTATGTTAATGTAAAATATGTGTACAATATAAAGGTATTAGAAATCTGGGGCAGAGCCCAGTGTGAGGTCGTTTGCTGTGATAGGTTTGTTTGTGGTTAGAGTCAATTATATTATTATATTTCTATATGCATTATATACTAAATGTTACATAATATTATATTTTGATTTTGATTTTTCTGCTGCAGTGCAAATGATCTTGTGCCGTATCAACATTTATACAGGTTTTTAGTAAGAATGATACAAAAAAAAATGAGTACTGTGAGACTGAGTGAACTGCAAGAAATACGTATCATGTGCTTTCTGATTTTCAGCACCGCTCAGTATAGCTTCATATCATTTCTTCCAAAGTTTCTCTACGAACAGTTCCAGAAATATTCTAACGTCTTTTTTCTTTTCATCGCATTGCTTCAGGTACCATAATGAAATCATTTCTGTTGCATTGTTTGCTTTTAGAATAGATTTCAACTATTGTTGCAGTTAAATTTGATTTGTTGACCTTTAGTTGATATTTTGTGTGACTGGGAAGTTGCACTTATTTCAGTTGTTAGTAATAAATTTGTCGTTTCATGTTAATTAAAACTAGTCATAGTATAGTGACCAGTTATTGGCTTAGTAACAAAAAGTTGCCTGGTTAGCTTGCCTCATAGCATGATGAAGTACTGCATTTGGAAGTTGGGGGGGCACGTTTCTTTCATGGAAAGTTGGGTTAGATGTCGTTTATGGCACTAACAATATCTAACGCAGCTGATGAGACTTGACCAAAAGTCTGACAGATTCATGTTTGCAGTTTGCCACTTTGCAAGTTGCTGCTTTTAATGTCTTTCTGAAATTTTTGCTAAATGATTAACTAAAATTTAATTTAGTACATATAAAAATGTGTCAGTAATAGCGATAGTAGCTGCTACAGCAGCACAACATTTGGTAGTAGCATCAATTGTCGTTATTTTCAGCAAATTCCGAATGTTTCACCCACTGGAAAATACACAACAGCTGTACCCCTGCTGTTCATCCTCTGTATGTCTGCTCTGAAGGAAATTGTCGAGGACTATGTGAGCATTTCAACTATTTATATTATTTAGTTCTATATGAATTTAATTCAGTATTATGTGCTATTTAATACATAATTAATTTTGCTTACATTTTAGAATTAGTATCAGTATGTGTGTAATTTTTTCTGTGGAAGCTTTTAGGCGGCATGGCCTTGATGAAACCAGCAGCTATTGCTGCAGGTGTCATTGTAGCGTGGTTTGTCTGTCTGTCTGTTTCCATCCTGCTGCGGGTAGAAGGCTGAGTTTAAATAAATCACCATTAGTTCATGATCATATATTGTTCAACGAAAAGTTGACACATGCAACTTCTAACAATGAAAACGTGAAACACATTCAAACATATGGAAACCTTTGCGAAAAAAATGTTTCATGTTATTTTCGATTGTTAAATCAAACCAACAAAAAGTACTTTCATGTCTTTTTGTGTGGTTTGCATTTCTCAGTGGCATGTTTTAATATATACGTGATTTTATAAAAACATATGCTATAATTGAATGTGCAGAGGCGTCATTGTGCTGATGACGAAGTCAACAAGCGCAAAGTACAGAGTGTGTAACTTTCAGCTTTATAATTTAATTTTAATCCACATTTAATTCACACACTCCTGATTTTGCTAATTGGCAGACATTTCAAGCATGTTGAAAATAACACCAATAGGCTTGCTAAATAGGTTTTGTCATTTATGTTGAATTTTGTTTTTCTCTGTTTACTGTTGAGTTTTGCACATGTTTTGTGTTGGCTGAAGATTTAATTTAGTATTTTCTGTATTTATATTTCTCGTGTGGTTAATTTCATATAATATGTGGCCGCTTGCCACTTAACTTTTGTGTGATTTTTTGCTATAATATTAGTAATTTTTGATTGATTTTTACTGTTAGTAGTAGTTGTGAGTTATGTTTGTTATGTTTTTACAGTTGGTTTCATTTGATGCTGATCCTTTCACGAAGTATGTGGAATTGTATATTATTTATATTTTTCTGTGATTTGATTTTTAATTAGTTAATTTACGTGTTATTTATGTGGCAGTTCTGAATATTCTGGTTGTTTTTCTTTTGTTGAATAAGTTTCATTTTCTGTTATTTTTCTTTTGGTTTGTTTATTATAGTCTTGAAGACAACAAGTCATATGGTTAGGTTTTATGAATATTTCCAATAATTTTGCATCCTTTTGAAACATTTTTTGTAGCTTGATTACATATTATATTGTCTGAATTATATTTTGCAGGTTTATGACAGTTTTTTAAATGTTTGTTTTATGATTTTATCTCTTATATTAGCTTTACTAGACTTTTTTTCATGTCTAGGATGCAGTAGGCCTTTTCTTCTAGTTATAGGGAGTGACTACAACTGTCAAAATGCAACTTACAGTGCATAGCAAGGTCTCTTTATCTGCATGAAATATTTCATTAGATAGCTGACAGTGTTTTTAACAGTTCAGCAGTGTGCGATTAACATTTTTTTCCGTAATTCTGAAATACTGGGATTGGGATGCTGCCAGCCCCTGGATTTATGATTCCACGGACTGGCAGCGGGGGGAGGGTACCTGAGTGGGGCATAATTTTGCGGAAATGTGCCAGGGCACAATTTTGCAAAAGAACAGGGG
>Ga0209367_1001869_pt1 | contig 26944 bp, 9 predicted proteins | sample WorMetLIZISLAND2_FD_187412 | JGI IMG/M metagenome (GOLD analysis project Ga0209367, IMG submission 187412) | Marine gutless worms symbiont microbial communities from Max Planck institute for Marine Microbiology, Germany - Olavius geniculatus... ... | reverse complement strand
CCAGCTACGTGAGGTCGAGCGGCGCGAGCAGCATCCGCGCCAAACGACGCAGCGTTCAGATGTTGACCGTCGTGGTGGTGCTGTTCTTCGTCTGCTGGACACCCATGTACGTCATGCAGACGTGGAGCGTTTTCGACTACGACGACGCCGTCAAGCACGTTTCACCCATCGCCATGAACTACATCCACCTGCTGGCGTTCGTGTCGTCCTGCTGCAACCCGATCACGTACTGTTTCATGAGCGCCAAGTTTCGCCAGGGGTTCGTCGACGCGTTCCGTTGTCGACGCCGACTGATGGGTCGCGGCAACAGTCAGCTGGGTCGACCTGGACAGCTGGACAGCGTGCGTCACCAGGACATGGGCACGACGAGGTCGGTGCTGATGACGACTCGAACGCCGAACAACCGAGCGACGACGATGCTGGCGAGCAACGCGTCCAACGAACCGGAAGTCGTTGTTAGCCATCATCTCTGAGGCTCGACCAAACTCTACCCGCTTCGGTTGGCTGTGCATTTGTTGTACAACAAGTGTGCGATATGTCGGAATATTGGAGCTCGCGCTCAAACACGCACCTGCTTCGTGGCAACGGTTGCTACAAGCATTTGCATAATGAAAACGACGGAGAAGTGTAGGCTTCTCTATATTTTATTTGGCTTTGTTGTTGGCAATCGACTGTAAAAACAGAAGCGGCCACAACTATACGGACATCTTGCATGTATCGGCGTCGGTAATACAAAATTTACTAACAACGACGTTAATGCGAATTTTTACGCACGTCGCTTACAGCCATAGACGTGTTCGATAATTATCGTACGTAACTTTTAATAATGCAAACATATTTTATGCTGTCTGAAGTAGCCCTCAGAGGCGTTGTTATACGTCAGAAATGTGTGGGTGAATATACGTCATTAAGATGGCCCACTTAAGCAACATTCAGAATTTTAGACGTTCCATCAGCGTGTCGTACTGTACTGTCGTACATGCGTGCATCTTTATGCGCGAGAGCTAGCTATAGCGCGTATTAGCTACGGTAATTCTGTCCGTCTGTCTGTTTGTCTGTCTGTCCGTCACGTCCCGGTACCGTTCCAAGACCAGGTGAGATAGAAACTTCGGGTTTTCACCGCATGATAGCCTGGAGTCTCTAGTATTTCGTGACAAAATTTCATGCCCCTGGATAAAGGGGGTCTCCACGAACGAGGGGGAAAAAGGGGCACCCCTCCTAAAAAGCTTTATTCTGCCGTTATTGGCTCCTCTAACATGAAAATGGTTGCAAATAGGCACAGACATGCTGCTTAGCATGACAAGCACTAGCGACGAGCGTTTTAAAAATGTCAACATCGATGACCTTAAATGATCTTTAACCCCCAAAATAGGGGGTTTTAGTGAATTTTTCGCGATTTTGGGCTACGACAAGCATTTCAAGAGTAAGTTGCGCTAAAATGGCTGGAAATGGATCGAGAAAACCTGTGTATGAAATTTTTAGCATGAAATATAGATTTTAGCCGTCCAATTCCGGACCCTCTAGATTCAAGGAGGCCTGCGCACGTCGGTGTCAAAGAGCGGTACTCTTCTAAAAGTGGTTATTTATCCGCTGTTGGCTTGTCTAGCGTGTAAATGGTTGCAGATAGGCACTGATATGCTGCTTATCATACCACGCACTAACGACGAGCTTCTTAGGAATGTCAACATCGATGACTTTGAATAACATTGAACCCTAAAAATATTGATTTTGAGTGATTTTCTTACGATTTTTGGCTGCAAAAGAGTGAACTGCGACGAAATGGATGGAGATAGTCTAAGACTACCTGCAAACAAGAACTGGCATAAACTCTCGCGCGTCTCATGAGCATTAACTCAGATTTTTTGTTGAGTACGTTATTTACACGTTAGCTCTACTGTTTTCGGAAGTCTGCATTTAATGCTGCAGCCCGGTTGGATAGTGCCCAAATGTTGTACGTTCCACGACTTTTATACAAATGCTTCAAAGACGATTTGTTCCAGTTCCCAGTATTTACAGGCGGGTTAAAGCCCATCGGACTGTTTTCGCGAACTCAGGACCTCCTATCCGTCTTTTAATTTTTTCCCACTCGTTGTTTTTCATTTTTATTTTGTATTCGCTAATTTACTATTTGTATGGTGTGATACACCAATTCGCCTACCAGTCAGATGTGAGTACTAAATGCATTCTTCGTGGCGTTCCATTGCATCGTATTTTTAAGGTTAATTGGAAAACTAATCAGCAAGTGAACACGTGCATTGTTTTACGAACCAATGCAGCTTGCAATTTGTATAGATTTTTTGTTTACATTCATTATTCGAGCACTCGAGCTCAGGCGAACAAATGTATAATAATTTGTAGCTGTCTGTTTTCGTTCGAATTATAAGTTAATGTTGAGAAATAAACATTGCGATAGTCCATGTATTCATTCTTGGTCATCCGTGTACGCTCCTAGAAACTTTTATCGCAAGTGTGATGTGTCGTTTTAACAGCATGATTCAGATACATATAGTTCAGCAGTGGCCAGTGTTTGAATTGTGAAAAATTAGCTAGGGGGGTTGAACTTTTCGACTGTCGGAGCTCAACCAAAATTATAATATAAATCATACGTGTATAGTATGTAGCTGACCCCCCAGAACATAATTTGACAGTGTGTTAGGGGGTTGAGAAAACAGTTGGGCCCCCAACGCCCCCGGCAATTCAAACACTGGCAGTGGCATATTTAGAGTTTCAGACATGTAAAAAAGGGTTAGCCAGGGTGTACGTTTTATTGATTTCAGATGCACATTTTATGTTATGCCAAGCCCACTTTGTTTCTCTTGTGATTGTGTTCCTTTTTCGTTATTTTTTTTAACTTTTAAACTTGGCATTTAGGGCTTTAATGTGAGGCCCAGGTGCAAGCCCCCAAATACGCCGCTTATTTTAGCGGACAATATGAACGTTGTAGGCCTATTACGTTTGTGCTGTTATTTCGTAGCGATCGTTCCCACCGGAGGTCCCATTACGCAGAAGCCTCACAACGTGCTGGCCACGGGGATCGTACATCTTGTTTTATGGATGATGCGATCATGACGTGATTAATGCTGACGTCTGTCTGTCGCTTCACACTGGCTTTGATTAAATATGGCTACGGCTTGCAGCACGTGGAACAAAGGATACCGGTAATCCTGGAAAGAACTGCATGGAGGAAGACTGCCTGGCTCTGTGCTTTGCTTTAAAACGGTGATATGTGCAAAATACAGTGGTATAATAACATAATTACTGCATATTTGTAATTTTTTTAGCTAAAAAATTAATGCGTTCATGTGAGTGTAAAAACGCGTTGTTTTCCTAGCACTGGCGTTTTTGCAGGGAAGGGACAAAGGACAATGTTTTCAGCATTCTTTTGTCAAAAAATATTCGTCTAAAATACTAAATTTATCGTTAAAAGTACCCCCATATTGGGGGAAATTAGAGGCGAACTTAAAATTTGAGTACGCATAATATACGGGGTCGAAAATTTGCAGTTCTGTGTCGGAAAATTGCCCTTCTTACTTTGTGACCTACGACGCCTCCGCTTCCTCTCTGGAAAAGTGGGGAAGTCATCCCGTGTGGAGGCGCCCATGCGCTGTACTGCTCTGTCGCGTGGACGCATTTACGCGCTGCGAAGATGACCGAGCTGCTGCTGCTGCTGCTGCCATAGCGCTGCACTTTTTTCATCTTTCTCTCAAGTGAATGATTTATGATCATCAGTCACGCCTGTAATAAACACTCGACAATAAATCAGCAAACGTGTTGAACGCGTTTTCATAGTCAAAAAATATTAACTAGCCGAATGCACTTTCTACATGGAACGCGGTATCTGTTTCTTCGTGAGTGGTTGCTAAAAATGGAATATTGTGCCAAACGTCTAGCTAAGCATATTTCTATTAAAAATGTTGTGGATTAAAATGTCGGATGTTAAACGACATGAGGTTGTGCATTCTGTCTGAAAAAATGCACTAAACATGACAACATAACTTTATGAATAGAGTGATACTTATTACTTTCGTGTTTTATTTGCTTGTTCTGTGTGAAATTTTACGACAATTAGCTTGTTCATTGCTAAGGTGTTATTTCGATATAAATAGATACTTGAAAATTGCCATATTTAACGTTGCAAACATATTCTAGCCTACTGGCATTTGCGTTTCCAGTGTTGACAAAACTATTACAGTACAGAAAACACAATATTCGTTGGATTGTTACAAATATTGCCTGAAAGAGTGTTAGATTACGTTGTATTATATATCCCGGTGCTCGTTTATCGAATGAACTCTGTCGAATAAAGTGCATGTTGATAGCGTTTGTGCGTTTTCTGTGGAACACCTTCTGGGTTGAGTGTAGGTTTTTAACACTGCGCATGGATAATATCTGCCGGAAGCCTACTTGTTCGCTAATTCACCCGCACCCAAATTATTGTCGTTAACGCTATCGCTAACCATAACTCTAAACCTAACATTAACCGTAAATCTAGCGGTTAATTCGGGTGCGGGTGAATTAACGGACAAGAACCTATCTGTCACTGAGATTGTACTGTTTACGCAGGTCTCGTTGCTGGGAAGATAAAAATTATTACATAAGCAAAAATTGAGGTTAATTACAAAAAATATTATATTTGAAAGAATAAAAATAGCTTATTGTCCGATTTTGACGTCTACAGAATTTGTTCTTTTTCTGATCTCAAACGACGGTGCAAAATTTCAGCAAAATTAGTTTATAACGCAGCAGAGGGCGCGCCATAGTGTGGGTTTGCTAGAAAGACAAGGCAATGCAATAAAATTATCGTTGATTATAGACTGGGACAAACTCTAATGATGTTCATGCAATTAAAAAATACTGCACCATTTGCATTATGTGCAGTATTTGGAAAATATTTTCTAGCGTTTTTGATGGCGTAATCAAAAATGTAAAAAAATGAAAAAGTAATAAACATGACAGCAGAGGCCTAGTAAACTAAATGTTAATACATACGTTTGTTTTTAGTAATTAACTGACTGCGTGAGGTGTGATGCGTACGCCTGTGAATAGTGTTGTGATTTCGTGAACGCAGTGTTTCATAAAATATGGCGCCTTTTTCTTTCTTTCACAATTCCCTCAAATGACAATCACTTTACACGAAATTTTTACCAGATGTAGCTGAAGAAATACTGATTCAAAATGTGATAAAATGTGGCCGTTAGTTAAATATTCTTTGCTAGTCGTGATGTAACGCTGACATCATAATGTGCCGCAAGTATACAAACATGGGCTTGTCACAACCGGCGCTGACAGTTGCTGAATAGCTGTCCTGCTTCGACGGTAAACTTTATCTGGTTCACTGATGACAAACCGATTAATTTTTATCACTACAGCCACAAAACGCCCAAAATGATCAGTTTCACGTGATGCCTGATTTTATGCCCCAATGTTGCTTAGTGCTGACATCAGTGAACCAAATAAAGTTCACCATTGAAGCAAGGTAGCAACTGACAGCACCACTTGAGACAAGCAAGCTTGTACTCACGACACATTATGACGTCAGTGTTACATTACGACTAGCAAAAAATATTTAACTAACGGCCATATTTTGTTAACATATTTTGAAATAGTATTTTTTCAGCTATAGCTGGCAAAAATTTCATGTAAATTGATCACCATTTGCCTGAGTTATAAAAGAAATAAAAAGGGCGCCTTTTTATGAAACACCGTGTAGTATGCACTGTGTCTAATGCTGCGGAAGAAATGTGTTTATGTTCTCCTGCGTAGCATGTCCCGTGTCTAGAACTCTTGCAGAGTGTGGTGTGACTCACTATGTAATGTAGCCTAAATGTAAACCTGATTGCCACATTCCGGCTTAAACCGTGTGTACAGGGTACGGCAAAAAAGTGGACCCTTAAAATTTTTCGCTGTTTTCTCAGCAACCGTTTGGAATTTTAATTTGACATTTTACAGATTTATTTAATAAAACCAATTACATCTAACTGCTAAGTAAAATTTGTTTTTGTTGAAAAACGACGAAGTTACAGACTTTTTAACATGACCGTCTACCGATTTTTCAGCATTCAAAAATGTTCCGGCTACAACACCAGTTTAATAACATCGTTGAACAACACGGCTAAATAATGATCAAATGCCAGAATTTCATTGTCACTGCAAATGTTCGAAGTGTTCGCCACCAGCTCCAAGCAACAACACCGGCCTCCAGTCGCCTTATTTGAGAAATCTTTTACAGCTTTGTCGATCGGTCCCTGTGGCAGGTTGCTCCAGATAACCTGAAGCGCTTCCTTGAGTTCGGCGCTTGTTTTCAGCTTTGTTTTAAGCTTACAGTAAGCCTCCAACATTGCACCTTATACGTGATAGTCCGTTGGGTTTATATTCAACAAATTTGGAAGCCATTGGTCTTTTGTGATGATATCTGGACAGCTGGCCCGCAGCCAGTTATGTGCGCTGCGCGGCGTTGCGCCCTGTGTGTGCTGACGCGCCCGGCGCGTTGTCCTGCTGGAAGATGAATCCGGTGAGCAGCCGGCGATTGCTTTATATTAAAGAAACGATAATATAGTGATAATTTGTAAACAATAAAAATGCTGTTTATCAAAACGTCACTGTGATGTCATCGGCAGTAACGTGTAACCAGTTTTTGAAAATTAAATAGCATTTTTAGCATGAACATTTTCGAATGCTAAAAAATCGGTAAGCGGTCATGTTAAAAAATCTACAACTTCGTCGTTTTTCAACAGAATCAAATTTTTTTGGCAGTTAAATGTAGAAGGTTTCAGTAAATAAAGCTCTAAAATTTCATATTAAAATTCCAAACGGTTGCTGAGAAAACGGCGGAAAACTTTAGTGGTCCACTTTTTTGCCGCACCATGTAGACGCTAACTAGAGTAACTAGACTCTAAAAAATTGGTTCATTTGCTTCTAGCTATAATTGCATGGGCACCTTTAAACAATTTTAAATGTAAAGCGGGTCACTCGCTTTAGCTTCTTTTTTTCACTTTCCCCCGCCAAGCAATTCTAGTCCTCGTGGTATTTTCGTGTTACTACAAAGTCAGTGTTTTTTAATAGACTAAATATTGTTTTAAACGCGTCTCTTCGCAAATCGTGGGGCTTTATGCGACAAAATCTATAAAGATTTCAAGCGAAAGCCCAATTTTAAAGCCTGCGACCTATAATAGATTACTCACATACAGAATGAGAGATGCTCTGTAAAAATGCATACAACTTTTATCCAGCCTTTAGAGTAATGAGAAAAATTTGTGCTAAGGCTGCGAGTTTCGCAGACAATGTGCACATAGCCTACCGAAATAATTACCGGCATATGATACGTATCTCTGACAAAAATGTCGTCTAGTTTAGCGCTGTCTCGTAATGAGTAGTTGATCTAACGAGAGATGAGCTCCTGCGCAGGCCGCCAGGGTAAAGGTCTTTTCGGCTCAGTTACTATCGTGTTGAGGATTTTTCACTCTCAGGCTCAGACTCAAACTCATCATATTTTTACAGCGAGGCTATGATGGTACTGCTTGTAGATGCTGTTGAAATAATGAGCAAACTTACCTAATTATGATGTCTCAATGATTCCACAAGTCGTGTGTTTTAAGACTTTAGCTAACGGCATCATAAAACATATTAGAACATATTAGAACAAATGTGTTAGTAATAAATACGTATGTATACAGTGTGTATTTGTATTTTGTGCACGTGTAAATAATCTGTTATATTAACAGGAATCGTTGTGTCAGTTTGTACAATATATTTAGACATCATGACCTAACCGCATACCCAAAAGTAACAATATTTGAGCCACATAATGTCGTGTCTGCTCAACCGGATAGTGTAGCCTACTGAAATTGATTCTCTGAACATTCATCCTCTTCGCTGACTATAACTCCTTCGACGGAAACTTTTTAATCAATTATTCCCGAAAAGAATTTTTAGAAAGATTCCTTGCTTTATTACGTTTACTCAAAGACACGACTTTAATTGACAAAGATTTTTTTTGCACTGCGTCTCACAAACTGGACTTCTGTGATATATTTGCAAACCTGGTATACACTACTAAAAATTTTCGTTATAAGGACACTAGCCTTTTTGTGAAGTGTGACAAAACAGAGAAAGAGTTGTTCTGCAACCATGACAGAGGCTGCATGGTGCATAATATAGCTTAGCAAAATAATGTCGCTGTCATTCACGAAATTTTATAGTGATTTAATTTTTAAATATTTACAGACGGTGTGTTACATCAAACATTACAGCCATCTTTAACGTAGTATCTTTACAGTAAATTATTTTTTATTCGCCAATCGCCTTGGCGACGTCTGTAGATAAGACTAAAGCATCATTACTGGTGTTTCATTTGATCCGTATTTTCTAGGAAAGATGGAGCTTTTCAGTGTTCACTTTCTTCCTAATTATTATCCGGTTAATTATTTTATTCCGCCATATCTTATTTTTCGTATCTAATTAATTATCGGAACTGATCTTTCATCCCCACAGCAGCGACGTATGACTGGGAGCTACAACCCCGAGTTGATCAAGCGTGGCACGCAAAACGAACAATAACGTAAGTTTTTGTTGGCTTAGTGGCTTAACGGTTAAGACGTTGGACTAACAATAAAAAGATCGTGCGTTCGACTCTTGATCGGGTTACTATCATGTGGTTACTACTTAGATGCGTCTGCCATCTCGGCAGAACCTAATCTATAACCTACGCCAAGGTCAACTCAGCCTTCAATTACTTTGGGGTATGCAAATCTGGGCGTGTTCACCTGTGTTAGGTGCCAGGTAATAGTGTAATCTAGTATGGCGGGTGACGCTCCGTAGACCCGAGATTGGTCATCATCAGGACACCCTTTAACCTTTTCCGTTCCCTTCGGCCGGCCGGCTACGTCAGATGCCACCTGCGGTGGTGCGTTTCCGTCACTGCCAGTCGTTGGTAATACGCCACCGTCCGGGCTGGATACGGAAGCGAAGTAAAGGTCGGCCTGCTTAGTACGACGACTTCACGTACGTCACTCATGCTAGTTGCACAGCTTGTCTTTGACCACGCCACTTACACGCTTGTTAAGTCTGCTTTCCACCCAGTGCAACGCAAGAATAGACACCGTTTCTATTCATGCGTTTTGGCTGTTGCTTCGCTTGCTTGCGTAACTTGCATCAGCTGCGTCCGTTATATACCGGTACGTTTGCTGCGTACTTGCTTGCTTACTTTTTATGCGTCATCCGCGTAATTTGCGTCAAAAATGTACGTAGGGACCTTGCATTGGTTGCGTTGCATCGTGTATGGAAACCGGGAATTGGCTTTCACTGGCAGCGGATCGAATATATCACCACCAGCAGCGTGCTGACGTGCAGAGTTTTACACGGGACTCTGTGACTGCATCGTGAGCGATAGACAGAGCGAATGATATATGCGGTCTCTTGTTCCGGCTGCCGATCTACCGAGTGGACGGACATGCGCTTTGCCGGACACCAGTTAGCTGCTCGTGGTGCCACCTGTCAGGCATTCAGTCGTCGGTAACCCGACGATTGATAAATGGAACATATTTTTAAGATCCGAGTTTTTAGGGTTGCTGGTCCCTGAGGCTTGAAGAATGCTCTTCCGGAGTAGATGATGTCAGCCTATGCAGTCGCTGATCTCTCGTCTGTTAGCACCTCAATGCCAGACTCTTCAGAAAGTCTTGTCCAGATCTTATTGCTGTTAGAACTGTTTATGCTTGAAGTAGCTCTGCTACGTAGGCACTTGTGGTTGGCTTGAGGCATGTGCTGTTGTTACCTTATCCTCGTTACCTTTAATACGGCAATGATAAGAATTTTAAGTGGAGGCTGAAACTAGATCCATTTAGCGCAACGCGTAAGAAAATGGTGTTAAATTGTCCCCATTAGCTAAGACATTCGACAATAATATGCCCCATTTTTTATCGGCATCGTTTTTTTCGACAGAAATCGGGACTACTGATTTCATTCTTTCTGTCGCTTTGCGGGAGGTTACACACATGAAAATGGGCAGTGGCCTTTGATTTGCATAGGACGATGGCGTAGTGATCGATTTCAGCAAATGATTTTATTCTGAGGGAGAACGCACCACACAAGCGGACGTGGATCATTTCAATAGCAGCAAGCGGCATTTATTGAATCTGTGAATTAATTTCCGCCACTGAAACGTTTCAAGTTGTTGCACCAGCAGCATGTCGCTGTAGACCGCCACTGCATGTGGTCAGCTGAGATAGTAGCTCTACATCTCACCAGCGGCCGACCCAGATGCAATAAAGCAGCCGTCATTCGTCATTCAACATCGTGTTTTTCGCAACAGATAGGGCCTAGTTGCAATTCAACATTTCGGAAACGTTACTTCTGTAATCCAACAGATGAGTTGTCAAAAACGGCCTTCGTAGAACAAATTTCATTTTTTCTTCAACATAACTTCGAACCCCCATGCAGCAGTCTTAACTAATTTCGTCAGACGTTTTGATCCACTTCGGAGGAAATTTTCTGGATCCGCCATTGCGTATCAGATGTACCGGCTAGCAACGCACTTGCAATCTAAGCTTAATTATAGGTCTATTCCGCGTTAGCTTACTCCCACTTGAATCATTTGGATGTGTTTCCTATTTCTGATATCTGCGGGCAGTCATAACATATAAGAACATTCATGATCATTGTGCTGACTAGCGTCATTACTAGCGTCATAAAGTTATTAATATCGTCAGCGGTCAGTAAAAATGTCAAATAAATAAGACTAAAATCTCGAGACCAGATCGACACCAAAGTCGACAATTTCCCTGCAGCTTAACAAAGTTGCTTAATCGACAACTCTATATGTGATCAGTAGATCTAAGACTATTTTGATCATACGATAGAAGCGGCTTATAGGCACTACGTTAGCCTGTAGTTGGAACTAAATCAAAGCCTACTTTGACAATAACACTACTACTTATAGCGATTATCACAAGCTCAAGACAGGCTGCATTAAGTATAGACTGTAGGTTAGTTACATGTACAAAATCATCCGTAATCACTGGATTATGAGCTGCGTTGTTAAGAGGAAGGGATTGCTACGACATTGGCAAATAAATCACAAGAGACCCAAGTTTACACATAATACAAGAGCGATCTGTATGAGGCAGCTCCAGATTCCAATATCTACTTAGATCGGACGTATCTGCACAGATTTGGTGTCGGACACGCAGTTCTGTAAAGTAGAATCAGGCGTGAAAACCATATCCGATAAGCAGCATTGTTTTACGAAGGACGGCAACCTCGCTGCACCATTGTCTATCACACGTACAGCTTCATACATTTCTGCCCAAAAACGCCTATACATCTATTTATTCACAAACTGTAAAAGAAAACATGCGTAGTCAAAAGATACAAAGAAAGGTTACAAAGACAGGAGCCAGTTTAGATAAGATGAGTTCCCTTAAAATGTAACCTAATTATCTAAAATGTGTAAAATGTTACGGCTTTTGGTGATGTTAAATCATGTTATTTTTCAAAACAGAAGCAAAAGCGCAAGTTGAAGTGATTTGGGCCTACGTAAGTTAACACGAACGTAAATGTTCGCTGTCAGTAGTGGATCGTATAAGTATTGGGCAGTTGATTGGTGGTCGGTTCGCCGAAACAGAGACAACTTGCCCTCCTCCCCCGCCCAGCTGGTTGCTGTTCTAAGTAACGTACGGCCGTCCAGTCCGTCTTAGGAGATGTGGCGCTAATTTCTTCGCCAGGAAGACGAGTGTGTGAGATTGACGTCGCTCGTTATCAGTCAGTGTTACCGCGAGGTGAGCTGAGGTGAGAGACAACTCACGGTGGTCGCCCACGCACGCAGTGTGACATCTGGTCATGTTCTCACGTACGCCTACACATACCTACGACCGCACATGCCGCTTCAGATGCATTTATGAAATTCTCGCATAGAAAATGATTGCTTGAGCGACCCGCGGACTACGACAAGGTCAACGTACAATAGCTATCGACGTTCAGCGAAAATGCTGCTGAGACAGCGTCTCTTTGTGTCGCCAATAGGACTGAGAAATTGATCCGAAAAGCCTATTTATAAAGATTATTAATTTTAAAAAAAACCAAGTAACCTCAAAAGTCCAATTTTTAAGTTTTTGGAGGTTTTTATTTGTTTTGCAATTTATAATTTCACATTTCAATCATGATTGTTGAGTTTTGACTTCACGTCATTCATTTAACGAGAAATGATGTGACATGTAGCAAACGGTGTATACTGTATAAGATGTTTTTCCTCGCTCTTAAAATATGTGTCCTGTTTTCTTTGTATACTAGAACTTTTAAAAACATTTAAAACTTTACAATTTTTTTAGAGCAAAAAATCTACACACTTTTTTCGAAAATCTTTTTTCAACAATCGTCATCAATGCTATTTCAATATCAAAGTCAGATGATAAACACTCAGTAATTGAGATTGCGACGCTAGGTCAGTTTAATTACGTTCAGAGCCTCGGACAGAAATCAAAATTAACGGCACACATTTTCGCAAGAGTATTACATTACAGGTCTATATAATGTTATTAAAAGTTTCTAAATTTTCCATTACTTCCGACTTTGGATCAAGGGTCGTCCTGAACCGAGAATGAATTTGAAGTATTTTAAGCGTCACAAAACGTCTTTAGTAAAAGATAATTCGGTAATTTCGAAAGGATTTCGATGGCTTATAAAGGTCAGTGTTGCTCAGCGTTAACTGAAAATAATTAGCCGTAACGTTTGTTGACGTTAGCCTACACTCCAGCCTGCTTAATTCAGATAAAACGCGCGCCGCCAATTGCCAATTCCATTAGGAGGTCCATTTACCGCTTTCGCTGCGTGTTTCTGCCGTGCGCAAGCCGTGGGTTCATCACTTTTATTTACCAGGCACATATAGTACACAGAAATGACAGAATGCATCGTGAAATGTTTCTATTCTGGGTCTAAATGCAAAACGGAAAACATTAACGCAAATGTCGGGACTTTTGCATAAAACAGAAAAATAGTCAAACTTTTAACAGTACGTTTTACGTTTACTGTATTCGACGTGTTTTAATCTTAAAGCATCGTCGTACATTTTATTTCTTTTACAGCATTTTTAATTTCTTAAACTGCCTCTTGCATACCAGACATTAAGGATATGTTGTTTGCTGCCTGGCGTAAGAGAACTTGACGTTAAGAATTGCTGCGGATTCGGAGTGAGAATCTAGGACGATGCTATTGGGACTACTAAAAGAAACGTAAAGAAAAGAAAGCCGGTTCACTGATGTGACGTGATTTACATAATAGATGAACACGAACTGGGATTTGAAAGACCGTAAACAGTAATAGAGCACGTTGTGCGAGCAATTTCCTGGCGATGCGGTTTCGTGCCTGTCATTTCCGCACAATTCATTTCAACCTGATGGCTTTCAGAGTAAGTTGAAGCTCACGCAAATGCTGAAAATGCAGATTTAGACAGTATAATAAATAACAAAAGCACCACGGAAACATTATTTTTTGGTTTGGTGTACAAATTGCACTAACATATGCTAAGATTGTCGGACACAATGACGCCATGAAGAGTGAAAGTAAAGCGATAAGATGCACGCTATAAGTGACTCCTGTTATCGATACTACTTTCAATTACCAATTAAATATGCATACACAAGACACGAACGGTTTAAAAACAAGTAGGCCCCCTAAGCGACTGGCGACTATAAAACACTAAGTCTAATTATATCTTCATTTCGGCACACAGGCAGCAGCAACACACATAAAAAGATAACAGAAAATCTCGTGAATCCATATCAATGCAGCCCAGTCAGCCCATACATATCACATTTAAGCTTACTGCACGTATAGCGGTTTGAGCTGCAGTAGATTTATTATTATTTTCTAAATTACAACTATCAGTCTATATGATGACGACGGTATCGAGGCTTTAGAAATATCCGTGACGCATGGCGCGTTTACTCGTGGCCAGGCCAATACAATAAACACAATAAAAACTAAAAATTTAAAATATATATATATATATATATATATTTGGCATGATTCTAGAAACAAAATACTTAAAAATAATACAAGTTTGAAAAAACGATTGATATTTTAGACCATGGCAGATTTAATATCAATTTTTAAAGTAAATAAACATAACTTATTTTTCTATCGACCATGCAGTCGATTAACAAAGCAGGAAAGGAAACAAGTGGCAATATCATACACCGCGTCCGGAAAAAAAGAGTCTACACTTTTTCCTGAATAATTTCAACAAATGTAAATTTACTTTTATAATTTTTGGCACACATTGTCATAATGATACGCCTTACTAAAAACGTCTAAAATTTTTGTTCAAAATTTACTACTTACTGAGTATAGTTAATGTAATCGTGACGTCATGGAAAATGCCATTTTCGCGAATAGATAACGTCTAAATGAGCCTCTGCAATATGAAAACAGAAAAACTACTGAAAGAAAATTGCAGTAAGCAGCTTGAGACATTGTTGGCATAAAAATAAGTTACTTTTTGATCAACATTTTCAACCTAATCTTAACTTTTGCCATGTTAAGTGTGGCCGTTACATGCACAACGGGAACGTCGTTGTGCAGCAGCCCTTATAAGAGAGCGGCGTCATTTCTGCAGCATGCGTTAGCGTCGTGGTAGTGTACATTTGTAAAAAAAAGTTGTTGACCCAAAAGTTGGTTAATAGCAAGTTTTGTCACTGTTGCTAACAACTAAGGCAGCTACAGACAAAAGACTATTTTTTGCGTTTCTGTTTATTGTGGTATGCAGTAAAGTAAGAATACGAAGAGTGTTTTATTTTACACGGTAAAGTGGCGTCAGTAGTCGGACAAAGTAGACTATCAGTACATTGTCAGTTGCACGTTACTTTTTCAATGTTGCCTATCAAAAATTCTAAACACACGTTCAAAATTTGTTCAAGTTATCAACCGAAACACTCTTAGCGTTTTTCACCTCGGATACAATAAAAACGGCATTTTTCAATGACGTCATAATTACGTCAGCTGTACGTAGTGACATGGCAATATAAAGAGAAAATATCTCTACAGTTTAATCAAGTGAATATTTAGGACGACTCATGCCAAAAATTATAAAAATAGGTTTAAGTTTGTCAAAGATATGTCGAAAATACCGTAGACTCTGTTTCCGGACACGGTGTACATAAAGCCATAAGACTGACGTGCCCAGCATGAAATATACATACATGTATTATACAGGGATGGACACGGGTCGGGTCGACCCGCGGGTCGGGACGGGTCGGGTCGCGGGTCAGATTTAAGGCAAATTTGGCGGGTCGGGTCGGGTCAAAATTTCTGAAATGCGTTATTTGTCAGTCGAATTAAGTAAGTTTAACTGTTGCTCTATATAAATTTACGTTTTACTTACTTACTTACTTACTTAGTTACTTACTTATTTACTCCAAGCACAGAGTTTTGTAAATAACTAAGCAAATAGGTAGTTAATTAGAACGTGGATTTTTATAGCCCATCAACACCATAAACGCATCTAACGCGCCTCTGTTGCTTTTCATGTAGGGGGCCTACTGCACACATTGAATGTCCATAAATTGTTGCTGATTTGCCGTGACAGCACTAAGACCACATTGACGCATTCGATGCAGTGTCCAGCGACACGAGATCCATTCTACAACCAGCCGTGGTTTCACAGACACGACGGGGTTCTTGTACCAGCAGCCAGTCACGCTATTGATGTTCCTCGAAGCTATCGAGACAGCACTGACCACTGACAAAGGATCAGATAACAAGCTGCTGTGGTATCACAGACAAGGCGCCAAGACGGCGGGGTTCTAGTTCTAGTTGCAGCAGTCGGCCACAATTAAGCTACTGATATGCAAATGAGAGTCAGTATACTCTCTTAGCTGTACTCTTTCAGTATGCATTCGTCATCATGACTTGCAAGTGAGGTCGACGAACATGTACCTTTACAACCTCTAGAAGCGTATTGATATTTATATCATAAGTCAACGGTAAAGGAACGCTGACTTTTTGTGTTTGTTTTGTGTGCGCGATACTGCGGCTATTCGCGGGCAGTACTTAGCCTTGTGTTAAACTGTAGTGTAACAAAAAATTTCTTTACAAAGCGTACTGAATATTAAGTACTTGGCCTTGCGCAAGGCTTGACACTCTAGTTTGGTTTATTGTATGTCCTATAATATGTACATTATAGCTGCGGAAAGTTAGCCTAGTAATTAATTAATCGATTAAAATCTCATTACAATTTTTGGACTTCTTAGCTTAAAATTACTGAGCCGGGTCGGGTCGGGTCCAGAAAAAGTGACCCGCGTCCAACCCTAATTATACAAACGTGTCCAACAATACTAACACGATGTCAGTGAATAAAGGCGCTTAATATAAAAAAACAATAGATATTATAATATTATACACCGACAAAAAGCAGGTCCATGGTGGTGTTTACAATAATTGGTCAGTGGTAAGTAAAACAAGCGGGGGCAGATCGCTCAATCACGATTGAGCTGAAACGCGACGCGCGGCGCGGAAATGGACTGAGCTGACTCGCGATCCAAACACATCAGCGACTAATCGCTAGTAATGGTAGCGGCCTACTTGACTTGATTTATACCTTATTGCTCCCACTGGAACACAGCTATAGCCACAGTCCCGCACTTGTCTATAGTCTTGTACTGCTGCTGCTGCTGCTGCGGCTGCTTCCATCTTCCCATTCTAGCTTTGCAGGAATCAGCAGCCGGTCGCACTGATCGTATTCCTACAGTAATGTATCTTGTAATTGCCGTCATAGAGAACACGCCTCTAAGTAGCAATAACACTGCATGTAACTGGACAGATAATGCAACGACATGTACACTTTGCGTGGGAAAAAAACTCAGAGGCCTATGTTCCCCCTTCACCCATCACTATACCGATAGTTAAAATCTTGTAAAATAAAACGTTATACAACACCACGATTGAAAAAAAATCACAAAATACCGGTAGGCCCATTAGCTCGCAGATGCTCAAGTCGTCAACGACAATAAAAAAACGTTGCTATTAAGGAAACGGTAAAGCCGTAAATTGCGTCTAAAGTGTGCATGATTGCCGGTCTTAAAAATGCATGCTGCAAGGATACGCCGTCACGCCACTGACTGACGGCTGGCATAGCGACTGCGTAATCCTGCTTGGCGCAATCCGTTCTTCGTCGTGCAACTATTCCTTTTGAAATTTTCAATATTTAATAATGCTTTGAAATATTGTGTATACACCAGACAGAAAAGTTTTTTTCTGAGGTAATAATTGTTTTATTGCGAATGTCGCTGATCATAATATTGACTCTGCTCAAGGTGGTCAAGTGCATGCAGTAACATTTCGAAAATAAAGTTGCCGCGGCGACGCAGACTGTGTATTGACAGTTCAAGGTTACCAAAGATCGTTTATCGTGCATTATTTCGCATATATTGCAGATATTGTTAAAAAATGCCACTCCACTCGTTTACTGGCCGAAATCGGCAGAAATCGGTGTTTTTCGTGGTTGGATAGATAAGGCCAATATGCATTCAACTATATACCAGGTGGTGCTAAAAACGTCCTGAAATTTGCGTAAATATAACGGCGCGTATACTTTGTGGAGATAAATTTTCTTTCGCGCATTTGTAGACCAATATGTACTCTTACTCAGTTATAAATTTCAGTGACTTCACTAATGACACTACTGAATGCCGCTTAATGACGTAAGACAAGTTAAAAATCCAATTAGGCCTATGTAAAGACAACGTTCCATCACACCGCATCAAAGCAACTCAAAATTTTTTTAACACAACATGCCATATTTCATCAGCTCACAAAAATAGACAGCGCATTTAACAGATTTGAATCCCGTTATTATTATTGAGTTTGGGATATCTTGCAAAAACTTGTCTATGAAGAAAGGCATGAGCCGTTTGCGAACCTCAAAGATCAGATTGTTATCACGGACACATGGCATGACGTCGACATCGAACCGCCAGAATCAGAAAAGCTATATACATGTAGCAGTGGAAAAAGCGTCTAGCAGCAGTGGCAAAGAAGAATGGAGGATCTATTCAGCACATTTTCTGCTGATCATTTGACTAATAATTCGGCCTACTATGACGTTTTGGCGTAGTCTGCGTACAAGCGGCAACGCAAATGATGAACCGCTTGCAAAAATTGCTTTATGGCATGTGACGCTATTTTGTTTGTATCACGGCTAATACAGAAGTGTTTTAGGTAAAAATTCCTACACATATTTGGAAATGTTTGGTCGTTGCATATATGCTTCTGCACTGATTCGGCTGAATAATGCCTGCAAAAAGTTTGGGACGTTTTTGCGCCATCCAGTATAATGTAGTGTACCGTTAAGTGAGAGGCTTACGGTGGGACTGGGATATGAGTTTATCTTGTAGGCCTACTAATGTCAGTAGCAATTACTCCAGATATTCGCGGTTTAGTATTCAAATCCAAGGGCTTATTTTGGACAAGTTCAATGGCACTGTGCATTATAGGTCATTCTGATAAAATGGTCCTGATTCAAAGTTACGGTTCGACATCAAAGTCGACACCAAAGGTTCACTGTCCCGAGACGACGGCGACATCTCGCCGGGTGACTTCGGTCACTCAGTCAACTCAACGGCATCTCGGTATAGTCTAGCTAGCGCGTGTGATCATTCATTGCAGCGCTTTGCTGAAAAGGGCGCCGCGTGCGTCTTTTCTAATATTTATCTGTGCGCAAGCGAAATCGCGCTGCGGAGTGAGTTATGCAACTCTCTACTGATCGTCGCTGAACTTAACAAAAAATACCTAGCAGATTTTTCAGCGGACTGCCTGCGTTGATACATTTCATTTATTCATTTAAAATTATACGAGTGCAGTTATAAAAGACTGCCGATCATCATAGGAATTATATAACTTAGAAATTTAAAAAAGATATACAAACACAATGAATTGGTTTAAACATTGTAAAAATAAACGGGTTTACACATTGAAGCGATCATTCAATAGCGTTAAAAGTAGCCACTACAATTCACGATAGACGCTGGCAAACTCAAACTGTTCTAGGCACTGATAAGACGTGGGCAAAAAAAGCACGGTGACGCTGTGCTGCTATACACACAGTTCCTGCAGCAATAAGAAAACTGTGGCTTCCGGTGGGAATAATGTAGATGAATTTGTTATGAAGTTCTGTGCAGTGGTCTATTATTCACTTCAGCACGACACGCGGTCGTCCGCCTAGCTATGTTTATACAACACTCATGCACTTGTTTTAATTATTGCAACTGAAAGACAACTTTTACATCGCTACCATACAATCTGTGTTTACGCGAGAAATCCGTCATTTTCCTGAGGTTTTTTAGCCTTCGGTGAATCTAATTTTTGGCATTTTAAACTGAAATTTGGCACACACTGTAATTAGACCCACTCTAGCCAAGTTAAACTTTTACACAAATTGCGTTTTTCTATTAGGCCTATGCGTTTTTGTTCACGACCTGAGCCTGCATGCACAAGATGGATTGACAAATCAGCAGCTGTAAGTATTAACCACGCAAACATTTATCTTCTGTTCTACACCGAAATGTGGAGTAACTTGCAGCGCGTGTATTGGAAGTGTCGAATTATATTTGTATGATATTAGGCTAGTGTATAGTTGGCGAACAGTTTTGTAGTGGCGCGGCTCGTTACGTAGATCAAACGAGGACGTTCGTCCGTCCGTCGTAGCATCCAGGTAGCTGTGTAATGTGTCCTATGTACATATCTCTACGCATTCCGTCGGACTTTGCAGCAAGTTGCTGGTCAAATGGTCAGTCAAATGGCTGGTCACAGCTGGCGACCTCCCCATATGACCGACCAGGTGCGCGTTGCCGTGGTGATGACGTCACGCTCGAGTCGCACATATATAGTCAGACACGTCGTTGGGGCATATTGCACAGTGATGAGCAACGACGTCAATATTATAAGAATTGCGTGCAATTTTACTGTAATGCAAACTGTGTTAGCGACCGCGCAGTCACAGGTTTGTTTAATTGACTTTTAAAGTGGTAAACTTTACAAGAACAGTGTCAGTGAGATTTAGTGAAATGAATGCCACGACCTGACACCGACAGTGCTTACTTCAGATTGGTTATACACTGTCCCAAAAAACGTCAAACTTTGTTATTTCTATATCTTCACGAAATAATAACCGATTTTTAATATTCTTTTACCGGCACATTTTCTGGACAATTGACAATAATGTGATTATTGAATATCCTACCACACTGTAACTGTGTTGCTACACTACCTTGTAAGATATAAATGTTAGAAAAACTAGCAATAGGCAACAATTACATTGGTAGACAAACAAAACACTTTAGACTAAGATCACATTGAATGATCGGCCAATTTTGTTTTTGAATAAAAACGGTTAGTTGTCGTGGCAACAGGGGTCGTCATGGGACAAATTTAAATTACACCATCGGATAGCCCGGGTCCGAAAATAGGAGGTAGTGCAAACAGCGTGCAATTATTTTTCACGGGGCCGAGTTATAGTCAATTTTGTTTCAAAATTCGTTGCCATGGCAACGGTGGCCGGCAGGGAAAAAATTTAAGTGACACCATTGGATAGATCGGGCCCAAAATAGGGGGTAGATGCAAACAGCGCGCAATTATCTCTTACGGGGACCGAGTTATACCGCTTTGAAGTCCCCATAGGCCGTAACGCAAATTTTTAGAAATTGGGGCTTAAAAGGGGTAAATTTTAAAAATTGTAATCGAAAACATATAAGGAATGTGTTCGGCGTCAAAACGCTTTGTTTGAGCCACTGGGCGGCGTCGGTCGGTCCAACGGGCTGGTCTGTAGCCGTGCGCAAGAAAAAAAGCGCCTAACAGCGAATTTCACGCCCCTTTGAACCGATTGTAACCAAATTTTGCGTGTGGGGTGGGGTGGGCGGCCTGATCACTGGTGCCAAGTTTTTTTTATAAAAATCGGTTAAGGGGTTTCGGAGTTACAGGACCCCCAAACGCCATTCCTATACTTAACGTTTATCGCCCTTACAACAAACAGTGTCAGCACTACTGTGCTGCACTGTGAAAATGCCTTGTCTTTCCCTAATGCAGTTTGTTTTCAACAATTCTATAGGTATCCTCTGCAAACCATATTCTTTAAACTGGTATATATTTTTAATATCTGGCCTGTTTTTGTTGCTGAATGGCATGTTACAATGCCGGTATTTTGTCACCGCATTAAAACCATTATTCACAATAACATTTTTTTTTGTTTTTGTCTACAAACGTTGACCGTGTATCAAAAACTAAACATAATTTAATTTCAGTATGCAAATTAGTAAAAAATTAGTAAAAAACAAAGTTTCTGTGATGTATTTATTCTTATTATAATGATTTTTAAACATCTATATTTCGCAAGGTAGTGTAGCAACACAGTTAAATGGTGGTGTTGCAAATTGTCCACAGAGTGTGCCAATAAAATAATTTTAAAAATCGGTTAATATTTGGTGAAGATATAAACAATAACAAAGCGTGAGTTTTTTGGGACACTGTTTATATACACTGTCCAAAAAAACTAACCCCTAGACATTGTAAAATAAAAAGGTCAAATTTAAACAAATTTAAACAAAATTTTATGCACTTAATTCTCAATCAATTGCTAAAGCGATTACCAAATTTTGTTTAAAATATTATTTCTTAGCGGAGTTGTTAATTGTTAAATGTCAATAACAAAATATCTCCGCTACCAAACATGGCGTTACATAAGCAAATCTCTCTGTTACTGCACATTTGCGTAATTCTAACAAACAACAATTGATTCTAACAAAATTCTACGTTGGCAATTAAAATGCTAAATTTTAGTTAAATCTATCGAAGCAAACAATAGCTACAGGGGCTTTTGTGAGGTCACCCCCAAACACTTCAGTTTCAGGTCTTTGTGGATAACGTTAGACACAAAGATTAAAAAACTGAAGTGTTTTGAAGTGACCTCGCAAAAGTTGCTGTAACTATTGTTTGCTTCGGCAGTATGGCTACACTTGTAAAGCGACGATGTTGCAAATTTTGTTTTATGCATCAACGACATTTTTGCAAATAATGCAGAGCCTTGCGGGAGGTCTGCGATAGTTTATACTGTACTATTTTTGACTATCACTCGGTGCGGTCAGGAACATTGAATGAAAGCGTCCGAAATTGTCTGACGCCATCATATTTCACCGCAGCTATGGTGTAATGCATTTATGCTAATTTTCGATAGTAAATGGGTAATAAAAAAGAAAAGGTTAAAGATGCGTATAGCTCTTAATAAAAAGACGTCTCAGAGCCACTTAGCGTTGCCTGTCACAATATAGGCTACAGAATGCAGCCGAACACGCCCCGCCTTACCGTAGCCTAGCAAACAAGTACTCGATTTACTTACCTATGAGAGATTGGAAAGCTAAGTTGATCTTAGTGGTTGATTATACCAAAATGGTTTACCCTTACCCAGAGACAGTCATCCAGGTGAGGCCGACTAATCGGATACAATGTGTTGACCACTATCGCTATAACCACGCCACAACAAAGCAGCACGTACGTAATCACTGCTACATGTACAGGGTGAGCCAAAAAATGGCACAAGTTTTATACACCAATAACTTTGTCAACTAAGAACCAATTTTCAATTTTTTTTTCATTGTCGGAGTTAGGAAAAAAATTGTAGTAACATTGTCGCTAAAGATCTCTCCACATTTCAAATGTCTCGCTACACTACCTAGTGAAATATCAGTGTTTTTAAAGCAACAGTTGAAAACAAGGCAATATCTGTAACAATGCATTCTAAAAAATTAAAAACAAAACAACCTGTTTATTGTCTCAGTTGTTGTCCAGAGTAACTGCAACATCTCGCAGTTTTCACATTAAGTTTTCAATGTGTCCGCCTTGCTGCTGAACGATGCACTCAAGACGACAACGCCACTGACCAATGGCGCAATTAACCAAACACTGCGACAGTTTGCCCCACTCGGTGCTCCAGAATTGTCATAAATTGTCATCATTAATAAACCATCCATGAAAGAGCCCCGCCCCCAAACAGCATAATCGACGGGATTTATGTTCAAGCTGTTTGGAAGCCACATGTCAGGCTTGAGCAACGATGATCACGCAACTGGTCACTGTCGTCACTGGCTTGAGTGCAATAGCTGATATTTCACAAGGTAGTGTAACGACACCTATGAGATGTGGTGGGATTTTTAGTGTTACTGTTACTACACATTTTCTGATGATTCCACCAGTTATAAATTTTGAAAATCGGTTAATATTCGATGAAGTTATTGGCATATAAAAATTTTGTGCCATTTTTGGCTCACCCTGTTGCTAACTGTTTGCTGTGGCACAGATTAAGACAAGACGGTGATGCATCGTTCATATAAACGTATGCCTATTTAGCTAAGTTCCAATGGCTGCGACAAGGCATAAGTCAAGTAAGTTGCAGCATCTGCGGCATGAGGCTCATCGGCATTATCGGCCGTATCATGCAATCAGTGACGTCAGTATAACAGCTGCGTATGAGTGGAATTAGCGACGGAATAGTTCGGCAGTACTAGCTGTTGCAAGTGTTGCATTACTCAATCATCTGCAAGGCAAAGTGCTGTCTGAACTAGTCTAGTTGACGCGACACAACGAAAATTACATCACACGACTAGTAGGCCCATATTAGTCATTAATATTTTTAATCGCTTTGGTTGGTCTTATGAAGTTATGACCATTAGCAACAATTAATTTACGTTTATGTACGCCATATAAATGTATACGCTATACAAAGTTGTTACGTTCTGTGGCAATAAGACTATTGTCTCTGTCTCCAGCTTCCTGGTCTCAATATTCGTCATCCAATTGCTGCCAGTTCGTGGCTGTTTTTGGTGTAGGCATTTATAATTTTGTATTTATATTCACTACCTGCCAAAAACGTCATCAAGTGTTATCGTATTTGGCTAATTTTCAGCAGAAGCATATTCTAAGAAAATTGGAACAAAACACGTATGCAGTGCATAGACCACCACATCTCGTTTTTAGACGACCATACTTAAGTAACGGTCGAGCTGTTGTCATGGTTGTTGTCCGTACGTCTGTCCGTCTGTCGTCCGTCGGTCACGGATGTACTGTACCTAAACGGTGCAAGATAAGGTCTAAGTTCTTATTGATCATTGATAGAAAGTCGCATATTGGCTTTCAAATGACATAAAAATCATTGACTTTGGATGACCTTGAAGGTCACTAACAACTAGTACGGTCGGCTATTTAGCGACAGCTTGGCTTTTTGTATGTGTTTGCACCGTACCTTGCAAAAACTAGCTTCGTATCAGAACGCACACCGCGACCTCGGCCGCTTCCCGATTGTCTTGTCGTAAAACCCTAATCACGCAAATTATTTGTTCAAAAGCTCAAACTTACTTGCAGTTCTGACATTCTAACTGTTACCAAAAAATCATATATTAATTGTTTAGCTTTAGAAGCTTTAAATTTGTATAAATTGTCTGTTAAAGTGCGATGTTTAGCAGCACGGCTGCTGTGTGGTCTGATCTGCAGCAGCACGTCACTGACCAGTGGCGTGGACGGCTACACGTTTGTGTGACTGTGAGCACTGTGAGGCGACACTTCAAACATTTGCGTTGATAGTATGAGCAGTCTTTTTTCGTGTTAGTGTTAACGTTTCTGATAGTTATCTAATGTGATAATTGCAGTCTTATGTGGAGATCTTCTGTTTGTACTGTACTGTATGCCATAAAAATCGTGTCCATTTTTTAACGTACAGTGCTGACATATAAAACGGGATGTGGTGGATGTGGTTTCCTGATGTAGGCGCAATCCCAATATTTCACCTATGTGCCATATATGTGCCATATATGTGACAACATATATATAGGTTCACATGCGCCCACATTAGTTATGTAAAAAAATTGTATCGACAGATATATGTGTATCGTCACATATATGTCAACATATGAGTGACAAAAATATGTGAGGCAAACAAGTTTTCACAATCGCAATAATTCCCCGCGAAACACATATTCCGTCATGTGTGTGACATATGAATTCATATATTGCTCATATATGTGTCATATATATGTGTCATATAATTATGTTGTGACATACAGGTAAAATACTGGGATTGCGCCCTTGATGTATGCTTGGCAAAATAAGTGATATCTGAACAAGTTATCACAATATAAAAAGTGACCTTTTTGAGACAGGGCGTAGTTTTGTAGATAGGCTTAGGCTGTTAAATGGCATAGCAGCGCAGAGCTTTATGTCTGAGCAACTGTATTATGTCTATAAAACAACTGCCAGATACAAAGTTCTGCGTTCATTCGTTGCACAACGAACGATTTTTGCATTATGTGCCTACTGTTATTTACAAAGCACATAGATTAGCCCTACGTACACGCTGTTATACTGTTGTGGCTTGCTACTAAACTAAACTAAACTAAACCCGTTCGCGTGTCTGCGTGTGCGTCCGTCACATCATCACATGTCTCTACGATGGATTAGGCCTACCGGTACATCGAGACGATTCAAGATACGAAAAAACGGTTCTACCACAAAGCACACTGTTTATTTGAGTTTGTTCTACTTTGGAAGTAGAAATGTATAGACCAATATGGCGTTATATAACCCGGTGCAAGACAAAACCTCTGTTAAATGAGATATTAATATAACAAACATTTTGGTAAATTAAAAAAATTACCTCAGACCAACATTATGCTGAATGACCCGTATGACTAAAAATGTGTTTGACCCACGTTTATATTTTACAAGGTATAAACTAGTGCAAAAACGCTGTGGTGAAGTAGGCTATATAATAATCACATTATTGCAAATTATCCGCAAGAGTGCCAGTGAAAAAAGTTTGAAAATCGGTCATAATTAGCGAAGATAAGAATAAAAGTAAAGTGCCACGTTTTTAATAGCCACGGTGTAAGGCTATAGTTCATATTATAAGAAACGTAACGAGGCCAATTGGCAACTTAGCAGTGACGCTAAAATAGTGGGTCTGATAAAATTTAAGTATAACGAAAAACACACAAAACGACAAAAAAACTGCTTTATACGCTAAATAAATCTGTTTTTAGACTTTACTCATAAACAGAGTAGGTTAGTGCGGCTAAGGTAGCCAAAATCAATGCCCAATTTTTTAACTAACAAAAAGCTTAGCTGTCGCTAAGACAGCTGACCGTAATAGTTGTCAGTGACCTTCAAGGTCATCCAATATCGATAATTTTCGGGTCACTTAAAAAAATATGCAACTTCCAATTAGTGATCAATAGCAACCTTGGTCTTATCTCGAACCGTTTAGCCACAATAGCGCTTACTGGCTTTCAGGTCATCTAACATCAATGATTTTTTGTCATTCGAAAGCCAATATGCCACTTTCTATTAATGATTAATAGTGTGACCTACCACGACTTTGCTCGAACCTACCATGGTCTCATTTCGTCCTACATTACTCTGCTTACTTACTTCAGTGTCTACGGCACAGTTCCCACCTCCACCCACTGTACCGCCTCTGCCATGGTGGGCCGGGGGTTTGTCAAGCATCACATCTCGTTTCCACGGGTTCAGCATCTGGCTAGCTGAAGATGCTTGATTTCCCATGGTGGGAAGGGGATCTTGCCGGATTTCCCATGGTGGGAAGGGGATCTTGCCGGTAAGGTGCTCGACAAAGATAGCTATATTGCTATAGCTATATTGTTCACACTAAGGACTCTTATGTGTCCTGTTCAATTTAGGTGCTGTGCTGTGACTGTTCCACACGGGATCTCTCCTCGTAGTACTTTTTCACAGACAGCGGTAGGCCGGTATGTGGCAGTTAGAATTTACGGATCTTGTCCGTCTATGCTTTGAGAAATATATTGGTTTTGTGTGAAAAGACAATTTTGTGTGTTTTTTAGTGTGGGTTCGTTTCAGTCACCTTATCACACAGTCCTAAACCTATATATCTTCAGTAACGGAC
>Ga0209367_1001868_pt1 | contig 26952 bp, 15 predicted proteins | sample WorMetLIZISLAND2_FD_187412 | JGI IMG/M metagenome (GOLD analysis project Ga0209367, IMG submission 187412) | Marine gutless worms symbiont microbial communities from Max Planck institute for Marine Microbiology, Germany - Olavius geniculatus... ... | reverse complement strand
TGCGAGATAGGGCTTAGGTTACTATTAATCACTAATAGGAAATCGTATACTGGCTTTCGATTGCCATCGAATTCAATGACCTTGGATGACCTTGAACGCCAAAATAGGGGGTTTTACTGATTTTTTTCGCAATATCGGGCTGCGCAAGTCTATATCATTCACAAGGAGGCGCCACCGTCGCCAACGCCACACGCGCCTATGGCCGATGTGTATTATGATCCCAAACGGCTGCGTCCAAGTGATATGCGATTTTCGAAACTATAACTACTGAACTGGAAATGCTATAGGCTTTCGCGCGTCTCGTGAGCTTTGCTCAAATTTCTTGTACAACACAGATTTACAGGACAAATCATAACAAGCCTACCCACTTTTTCACAGGGCCATATTTCAGCTCCTAAGTGGTGCTGCACCCTTAAATTGTTACAGGTGCTAGAGAATAACCAAGACTTGCTATTGCACACCCCACTGAGGACAAGGATCCCCCAACAATTTTTAGAAGACATGGTCAAAATTTGCTTTAAAAAATCCAACGTACCTAGGTTTATCAGCCACAATAACTTTGGAGCCAAGCCCGCCGAGGGAATAATGGCACAACACTTTGCCACGTGATGTGCCGCTATGTAAAAATGATAATATAAGTACAACTTTTGGGGAGCCCAAAAACGTCCGAAATTTGGCGCAATTTCCGACAACCTCTGGAAGGAAAGTAGATATCAACAAGCAGCAGTGCAGAAAACTACTATCCCTTCCCCGTTAGATAAAAATTTACTCTGTATCTCCTTGTCCGAAAGTCGGGCGTAAAGTCTCGGTAAATAATCGCCTGATTTTCGGACGTTACTGTAGACTTTGTAAAAAAAGTGTGCAGCCGGATACGAACGTGTTTTGATTTTTGTCCAGTACTACAGCAACGCGAGCTTTCAATTTCCAATCATCCATCTTGTTCCACAGTTAGACCGAATGACAACGATACAGTATGTTGTAGGTGAGTACGAAAGTGACACGACATTCACAAGTGAAGTTTAATAAATAATAATCAAACGATTTTCACAGAGTTCACACCAAACAACATATCTAGAAAGAAAACGAAAAGGAGACTTAGGTTTGAAAACATGATACAATAAATAAGTAACATAAAAATTCGTGTGACATAATGTACGGTAACTCAGATTGGCGGGACTCAGGTTGTACGAGTCTGCGAGGCATAAAAACGCACCAGATTTTTTACCATAACTTGAAAAAAGGTTATTCAGTTTAATTCTAATAATTTTGGTACACATATTTCTGACACAACTGGTCATCAAATGGCCGTTCAGTTTTAGATGACATGCAAGGAAATTATTACATAAGACGCTTGACAATACTATAATTATGCAAGTCCATGTTCATAGCTATTAAACTCGGACAAATCAATAAATGCTCGTTTTTTGTAAGCCATCGATATGTCGTAATCGTCATCACGATACATGTATCGTATCGAATCGAAATTAAAATTCTTGATAACCATCCATCCCTAGCAAATAGCAATTGCCGGCTTAAAGCTTTGAATATTCTATGTCCGGCTAAGGAGGCGTGGTTTTGGAAAGTAAATAAAACTTCGAAAGTTGTCGTGTTTTTATCGTGTTAGGTGTTACAAAAAAGAAGTTCTTGATTGTGGCGAACTGCTGTTATCGGAACTAGTTCACCGGCTTTATGGCTGGTTTCTTTGATTTGAAGGACGAGGCTCAGGCGAAGGAATATCTCGATCAAGTCGGGGTCGAGTACCGGTTCCAATGTTTTAGTGAAGGTCGACCCGACGGCTGCCATCGTTTGGCCGACTATTTGGAGGCCTTCAAACACGAATACGACAAAGCACGCAAGCTCTACGCCAAGAACTGCGACGAAAACCATTATGGCATTAGCTGCTTTAAGCTGGGGAATTACTGTTTCCTTGGCAGGGCGTGTACGCAGGACTTTCTTGCCGCTTTCGACGCATACCGACGCGGCTGTGCGTACGGCAACGGCGCGAGCTGCTACAACGCCGCTTTGCTGATGGAGGACGGGCGTGGGAAGTCGGATGGGAGTAAAGACTTCGTAGCCGCTGCCGAGCTGCTACGGATTGGGTGCAAGGCGAATGACATGCCTGCCTGCTTTCGTCTGAGTAATTATTACATCACCGGGAAGGAAGGTGTCGAACCAGATATGAAGCAGGCATTTATCTATGCGAAGATGGCTTGCGACAAAGATCACATACTTGCGTGTCATAACCTGACTCTTATGTATGCTCAGGGAAAGGGCACCGAACAGAACCAAAAGTTGGCCGACTTTTATAAAAAGAAAACGTTAGGACTGCATAAGGCCTCGACTGAAGGCACGACTGAGATAAAGTTTGGGGAGTGAATTGCTTAATAATTCTGTAGTTGTGTTTCAAAGTTTTATACCGCTCATTGTATCAGAATGCTGCTGTTAGTTAAAGTGAAACAGCAATTAATTAAAACATTTCTTGTGCGTCATGATTTGTACTGACTGTAGCATTAGGTGTATACAATGCACAGGTATAAAATAAAGAACTGGTACTTTGAATTCATGCTTCTGTGATGTCAGATTTAATTATGGCAAACCTTGTGAGTTGTCATTGCAGGACATAAAATTTGTATTCTGGATTATTGGTATTCAAGAAAAATTATGATTTACAACAATTTACAAATTTTGTATCCAGTAAAAAAACAATGTACTTGTAGCTCATGCCATGTTAATCTGTTATCTGTTAAGTGTTATATTGCTATTGCAATATTTTTGTTTGGTGTGTAAGTTGTTTTAATTCCAGAAATTGTGTTTATCAACATTAAGTGCATAATCTTGGTGAATTTTTTCTAGTTTTTTCGTCGTAATAAATGTCTTTGTTGTACCTTATTGAGCATTGCAACAATGAATTTATTTTCAAACTGTATTAATTATAGCTTTTCCATTTTGTCAGTTAAGTGGTAAAGGTGCATGAACCATAAATGCATTAATGCACTATATGAAGCACAGTGATACATTCAGATCGGCGATCTGAACGTATCAATTTTTACTGGTCTTTCGGATCGCCAATCTGACAGTTTTGGACATAATTTGATACCTTCAGTTCAGCGATCTGAAAGACCGGTAAAAATTGATACGTTCAGATCGCCGATCTGATAGTTTTAGGCAAAATTTTGTACTTTCAGATCAGTGATCTGAGCACTCAGATTGGCAAGATCTGTTAACTACAGACAACAAACTTACCTGCAGATCACTCACTTTAGATATGCCATCGAATATTTAACATTCCAGCTGTCTTTTGTTTAAAGGTCCATGGTCACCAAAATTAACATATACATTTTATCCATTTTCCTGAAAGTGCAGAATTTTAAGATAACTTTGACAGTAATATCGGCGCCCAGCATTCTGTCAACACGGAAAAATTTATTTTTGAAGTCGACGATCTATGAAAATGACGTAGAAAACGCGCCGCCATGATGACCTGCGGTGACGTCATGAGTTTAGCCTATAGACGTCATGAATTAATATTCATGACGTCTATAGGCTATGGCCTAGCCCAGAATGATGACGTCGTCGGCTAGCCATTAATATTCATGATCTATATGGGCTAGGGTCATGACATCACCGCAGGCACTGATAGATTAGAATATTTCGCATAACGTAACATAATGCCGCATTTCGTTTGAATTCACGCATTAATTTCATATATTTATGAAGCTTAAATGGACATATTATATATGCGAGGTTAAATGTCTAATTTAAATCTACAGAAATTGCGCAAGTGAGTTTGACCGTGGCCATGGACCTTTAAAAATGTCTCAGCTGTCGCCCTGCCTACTAACCATTCAGTTGCTAAGATGTATACTCTGGCTGTGGTCGACGTCGAGGGACATGGACAGCCAGTTGCCCATGCTGTACTGGCTAATTTTATTGTTTTTGTGTCATTTAACTTAAAAAATATTTCAAATACGACTAAAGTGAAGTTGTATGAAACCTTTGTAGTTCTAGTAGTGTTGTACGGCTCGGAATGCTGGTGTCTGAAAAAGGAAAATGAACACAGAATTCTAGTGGCAGAGATGATATAGCTAAGAAGATTGTTGCGGGTGACAAGGCGCGACGGGATGAAGAATGAGTATGGAGTACTCTACACCAGGAAAGGAGATTGGTTGACAGAATAGCACAGCGAAGACTGACATGGTTCGGGCATGTGTCAAGGATCGGCAGTGAACGGCTGCCAGTAGAAATGATGCACTGTTCCATAACTGGACGGAGAAATCAGGGAAGACAACCAAAGAAGTGGATAGAGAATATAAAACAAGACATAAACATGAGAAACATTACATACAATTTGACGAAGCGATGGAAAGAAGAAGAACTTATTTGGATACATTCAATCTCTGCACTCATTACTATTAATCACTCAGATTGGTGAGTTTGTTGTCTGTAGTTAACAGATCTTGCTGATCTGAGTGCTCAGATTGCTGACCTGAAGGTATAAAATTTTGCCTATAACTATCAGATCAGCCATCTGAACGTATCAATTTTTACCAGTCTTTCAGGTCACTGATCTGAAAAAATGCTAAAAATTGATACGTTTAGATCGCTGATCTGAACGTACACTGTGTCTCAAAAAAAACATCCCCGACATTTTTGACTGTAACTTGAAAACCAATTATCAGATTTTAATTTTTGATCCAAATATTTCTGACAAATGGCCATCAAATGACCATTCAGTTTCTCATCTCAACCAACGTTTGTTTCTGCACTACCTGGGGAAAGCAAAACCAGCGAAATATCACTTTTTTTATCCAATGCGATATGATTGCTTAATTAACATAATGCGAAAAAACACATTTTCTTCACATTTCTGACACTGTGGCTGACATTTCATTTAGTTGCCCATTTTTCAACTGTTTACAGTAAAATTGCTTGAAGTGTTGGTCCATTATGTGAACACAGGCAAGGAGACGCTTTCTTCATTTACATGACAGCAGTATCGATAATGTTCTGCTTCAGACCAATGGGCTCTACCAGTCACTTCTAACTTTACAAACATTCCTAAACTTTATCTGGTGGACACACTGCTACTAGACAGTCAAACATTGTAATAGACCTTCTGTTGGGGCCTACAAATTAGGACAAATGGAATTTATTGACGTTTTTCCATTTATTTTAACATGTATTATGTCTGGTCTGCTTTCCCCAGGTAGTGCAGAAGCAGATGTTGGGTGAGGTAAAAACTAAAACACTTATTTAATAGCCAGTTGTGTCAGAAATATTTCTGCCAAATATTATTAAAATCTGCTAATCTTTATTCAAGATACGATCGATGTTTGGGGATGTTTTTTCAGGTTTTCTGTTTCTTTTAACGCATATTTCGCTTGATCTGCTATCCCTAGGTAGTGCAGAAGCATACATTGGGTGACGTGGGAAACTGAACGGTCACTTGATGGCAAGTTGTGTCAAGAATATTTGTACCAAAAATTATCAAAATCTGGTAATTGGTTTTCACGTTACGGTCAAAAATGGCGGGGATGTTATTTTGAGACACAGTGTATAATTGTCGTTTCCATTTTGTCAGTTGAGTGGCAAAGGTGCATGAACCATAAATGCACTGATGCACTGTATGAAGCTTTATTAAGCCATAATGTACAGAAAAATGCATAGAGTTTGCTAGCAGAAGTGAAAATGTGGCATTTGAAACTTTCTGAGGTTTGCATTTGCACAGTTATGTATATGTATCGGTTCTGCAGACTGCAGGTCAGTGCTTGAACATTTATAAAACCACTGCTTGAAATAATACAGTGTGCAGTTCTGTGTACATGTATAATTCTAAGTAGATGAAGTGCATAACTCCATACAAATGCCAACTTTAATGTAGTTTTTCTCAAACACTATAATAACTTTACTTATGCATTTTACCCCTCAGTCTTCGTTTATCAGTCTGTACTACAATTTAAAAATGGCATTTGGGGCATGTCATACCAACTAGTCAGAATAAGTAGAAAAAACCCTGAGTGTACTGGCTTAAATCACGTGAGCAAAAGTAGTGTGCATTATTTTTGCCATGATTATTGTGGTTATTTTGAATGACATACTACATTTGATTTGTTCTTTATAGCAAATGTCATTGGAGTATCTCAGTTAATGCCATAAGTGAGCAGAGAACTTGACATTTATTAATTAACAAAAAACTGAATAAAAGAAGCACAGATAGAATCACAATAATAAGAAATGATTGAAGTACAGTGTTATATTACCGTATTGAATTTTGATTATGCATTATGTTAAAATTGAGGGATAGGACAGATATTAGTTTACAGAGATGATTGCAAAATGAGTGATGTCATCAGCAGATATCTTGAATAGGAAAATAAATTTGTATTTAATATTTTTCTATTCGTTCGTAAACATTTACATATCAAACAAAATACTGTAAATTTTTTTCAAAGATGCCTACGCCCAGAGATTGCAGCGTTTATTTGTAAACGTGTTTACGTTACGTGCAGCAAAAACAGTGTACATATTCTTTGCATTAAGATTGCTCGATGTTTACATTGCTAAGGAGTCGTTTTAGTCGTGTTTTTAGCGTTAAAATGCTAGATCAGAGTTTTATTCTTAGCAGCGCATTAGCTGTAGGATGTGGCATAGGTATCGGTTGGATTGTCAGAGGTATTTTTCGTTCCAGAGTCGAATCCAACAGTCTTGCGTCTCAGGTGAGCCGCTCTGCGTGAGCGATAATATGAGTTTTTTTCCTGGAAGTTGTGACGAAAGAACCCAAAATGAACGAGGAAATCCGACATTAACTAGGTTGACATTTTCGGCTGAATGGAGCAGTTGGAACTTTCAGTGGTGTTCAGAAGTTGAGTGGCAGTAACATTGGTAAAATGCAAACAGATGTTTATATGGACAAAGTTTTTTTCTGATCTCAGGCTTCTCTCTGGCTGTTTCTAGATTGAAGTTGAAAGATCCTAAGGCTAACCCTATTTCTAAGCCTAACCTTCAGCCTAGATTGCTATTTCAAACTTCCTGGTTTTGAACATTTGCGATAACACTTTGAAGTAGTATAGTAAACTTTCATTGGTTTGGTTATGTCAGTGATTACCTAACAATGTCATGTTGTTCTGTCTGGTGCATTTGATGTTTTGTGAACAAAATCTAGCATTTATTCCCATTGGCTGTGTGTTGGCAGATTGAGATAGGTACAATGGGCGTGGGTGATGCGTGCAAGTTGGTGATAGTTGTTCGCACCGATCTGCAAATGGGCAAAGGAAAGATCGCTGCTCAGGTTGCTATGTGTGTTTGCTAAATTGTATTTCTGTTGGGCAGAATGATTGTTTTTATTATTTTTTGCAAGATAATTTTAACAGAGCTGGAAAAATTAACCATTAATCACACATTACACAGGATGCGCATCCGTTGACTTAGCGGCTACGAGATTTTGGCTGCGATACACTGCAGGTTGCTACAATTATTTGCCAGACAGCAATCTATGTTAGCGGCTAGCACAGACGAACGTGACATCAATTTTTTCACTAAAATGACTGTTGCTGCTTGTAATAGGTGAGCTTCAAGTAAAAATAGTAATTAAGAAAATGATTTTGCATTAATGCTATTTTATACTGTTCGGTGTTCAGTGATTTTCAACTTTTTTTATCTAAAAACTGATATGTTCAGAAGTAGAGATGTTAAATTCGTTTTTTTTTCCAAATTTGAATTTCAACCGCTAAAATCTGGATTAAATTTGAACTTCGTTTATATATTTGTGGAGAAGCAAAGCAATTTGCATTTAATGTCTGCACTGTGTGGCGAGATGAAGGTCACAGCATGCACGCCACATGCCGGGAAGCAGTCTATCAACAGTGTAATCAGCCAGGACGTCAGGCCATGTCTATTGCGCTCTGTTGCCGTCGATTGATGTCTGCTCTGTCTGGGCCACCAAGATTTGCCACTTTGATAGCTTGCATCAGTATACAACATGCGCCAGGGGCGCAGGGCAAGACGGAGAGTAATTGAACGTCGCGGCGGTATGCAGGGAAGGGAGGGGAGGGGTATGCAAACAAGCGGCAGGCATCGCTTGAATTGACGGCCGGCATAGAACAAAGAAACTGTCACACAGTGCACTGCTGAAGTAACAGCGCTCCACTTTCAAGGCAAAACCATCTGCGTCTAATTAGTGATGCTTGGATTTGAATATCGAAGGGCTGAAAAACGAATACGAATTCAAACTTGAAATTCGAAGTTCGCAAAGCCAAACTTCGTTTAACAATTCTATTCAGAAGCCTGAATGTTGGTCTAAACTGTAATGTAGCGTACAATTTTTACGCTACCATGGGCTCAAAGCGGCTTGCCGTAGCCGAGTGTCCAGTAGCATAATGGCTATGAGCTGCTCGCAGCCGCTAAGTTACCGGACGTGCCTAGGGTGACCACTTGTTTGGAAAACAGGGAAATGTCAGGGATTTTAGTCAAAATTGGGGAAATGTCAACAGGCTTTTTTGTGTCACTCACTTAGTACTAAATGCCAATTATTTCATGTTTGTTGCTGAATTTTGCTTATTTATGTTTTAGTTTCTAATATTTTTATATATCTATGTTATATTTTAGTTAGTACTAGGTTAGGTTATCTAGTTGAGTACCAGTTAAAATGGCCGGGCGTGCCACAAATTGTCGGGGAATTTTTGCAGTTTCATAGTGTCTGGAGTGTGTTCGCCATCAGTACATGTTTTTGGTCTTTACATACATTATCATTGTTTACCATCAGACATACATCTGCAAGATTAACTGTGTATTCTGTGTATTTGCAGTTGTCAGATTATGCATGTTAGTCTTTAAAATGTAAGATTTGCGAAATCAGTTATAATTGCTTTAGTAAATGTATACGAAAATCTAACCTGTTTGATATTTACTCGATTAAGCAGTCTTGGAAAGACATAGAAATGGATTTAAATCGTCCTGGAATGCTTCAGAAAATGCACTTAAAAGTCACAGAAAGTTGTGGAAAACCACTTTCATTGAAAGGTACCTAAATGGTCTCCAAAAGTTTTGGATAATGCATATAATAGGTCCTAGAAAGTCACGAAAACCTTCATCAGTGTTCTCTGTACACCTTATTGTTATCGGCTGTGTAATTGAGGTGGCTATGTGTGTAAGGTTGTGAAATGTGCACACCAATATTTTCTAGCAAGGCTGGTGTAGGATAAGAGTAAATAGATTATAATTCGCACATGTAATACTTGCTTGCTTTCTGCCGGTCCTGGGCATCAACCACAACACTGGAACATTGCCAGAATTAAATGTATACAGAACTGAGAATCCATGCATCACTATCTTCAACAGCACTTACAAGTCATGTTTTGAAGTGATGAGATTTTTTGAGCCATTAATAGGCTCACAAATGTGGATTTTAAAGTGAGAAACGATATATTTCTCACGTGAGAATTAGTATTGAGATATTGAAAACCACGAAGGTGGTCGTAGTCTGACAGAGGGGCTACGTGGAACGTTGAAAGTTCTGATTGAATCGAATCTGACAATTTGGGCCTGGACACGGAACCTTCGCTGACCTGGCAGTGAGGTGTCAGACCGAGAATTTCTGGGTAATTCCGGGACATTGTGAAGTGAACCATGTAACCCGACGTCGAGATCGTTTTCAGCCAACAACAGATGACATCAGCAGATACTTTGGACGTCGAACGATGGCGGCAGAAGCTGGGAGTATTTGAATTGATGGCCGCCATCATCAGGCGTATGCGTATGCATGCTTGCTATGCTGCTTGCTTTGCTGCAATAAAGAACGATTAAATGTATTGTTAGCCAGCAATTTTACGTACAAAAGTGAAAGTGATTGTTCGAGCTAACTGTTACTGCGTATTATTGTGTGTTTATTACAATATTATATCTTAAAACGTCAGTCTTGGCGTTTGTTGTCATAGCCATTAACAGCTTGTATAGTCTGGTAAATTAGCTAGATAGACAATTCGTTTCCAGCCATACATAGCAACCGGCCAAAGTCTACAATGTGTGACATTGCAGTGTTGTCATGCGGCAGTGATGGCCTATGAACAGTTGTACAAACGACATCCACAGCTGTTAGAAGAGTGGCGGCAGTATGGGCAGCCGAAGGTCATTCTCAAAACAGAAGACGAAGAATCGCTGTACGTATTGTGTGAGGCATGAGTGGCATCGTGCCTTTTCTGTTATTAGTTTTAGAAAGTTTTTTTCTCGTCTGCAATTTTTTTTCATGAAAATAGAAAATTTTGAGTTAAAAGTGCTCATTTTGAGCGAATTTACGGGCAAAATTGTAATTTTGAGCACCCATAGTCTTTGTCGGATATCTCTAGCTCTGTCTGTCAGAAAAATTGCCACTTTTTGCCTCCCCAACTATTTTAACCTATGATGTTGCTGTCTTTCATTGCACTAAAATACTGTGTTTTTATGCGGTGTGCTGTGTTACAGGAATGTCATGATCTAAAAAAGTTGAGGGTCCAGGAACTTGCAGTCTAAACATAGATATGGTTAATTAGTCTAGTACAGGACACTTAGATTGTAATAACACTGCTGGCAGCTAGAGCAGCTGTCTTAAGATGCATACAGAGCAATATAACTGAACTGAACTGACGAGGTTTAGTTTTTAATGAACTGACCAATGACCAATGGGCCAGCAGGGTGTGCGCATAGTCATGCAGTCACCAAGACCGTCTGATGGTTTCTACTGTAATGTTTTACTGCTTGCCAATTGGTCAGTTTGTCAAAAACTAATCTATGTCAGTTTAGTTCAGTTGTGTTGCTTTGTATGCACCATTACTGTGAGTAACAGACTTGTTTGAATTTTGCTTTCTGTTGCAGTATGCAGTTAGCCTCTCACGCCAGTTCTCTGGGTCTTGTTGTCAGTCTGGTCCGGGACGCTGGACGAACTCAGATAGCTGCCGGCTCAAAAACTGTTATCGGCATTGGTCCTGGTCAGTGGCTGATGACTATGTATCAGGAGAATCAGTTGATTTAATGGTTATAATAATAGGTTCGGTCACTCGATGATGATAGCAATAGAATCATTGGTCTAACAATTGTAATAATATATTTAGTCATTTGACGATTACAACAATAGGCACTGTCGTCAGTGGTTTGTTGTTTGCAATTTATTAAAGATTAAGTGTGCAAACTTTTTATTCTGATTTGTTCAGATTTGACATTTCTGTTGTATGATGTCTAGGGGATTACTTTTTTCCGGATGCAGTTTAGTTGGGACATTTTTGGATATTTTAATGTTGGCAAGATATCTTCGGTATTTGTTGACAGCATTTGATCAAACTTTAACCACTAACGAATGGGGCAAGGATGGATGTATCAAATTTTGTGGTCAAAAGGTCAAATGTCTAGGTCACGGTAGTGTCAAATATGCTCTAAAATGCACTTTTTGGCCTTGTAGTTGTCAACTTGTCACAACCACCATCTAGTTGGATATGTACTTGGTGACAAAATTATTTAGCAGCTAGTCATTTATTAAACCCTGATGGCTGGTGTGTTTGCGTTTGCGTTTTTAGGTCCAAAGGACAAGATCGATTCTGTCACGGGACACTTGAAACTGATGTAGTTCCAACTTTTTGTTTATAGAACTGAAAATAACACTACTTCCAGTTTCATGAACTTATTTTGTTCTTTGTTGTGCCAGCATTATTAGGCGGAATTGCTCTTGTAGCGTTGATTCTCTCTATTTCTACACATTTTTCATAGAGTGGTCTCTCTCTGTCATTTGCCCTTGCTAGTGATGATTCAATATCAGGATTTCAGTTTCAATACTATATTGATATAATTTTTTGAAAATATCGCGATATTGATATCGATATTTTTAAAATGCTAAGTATGTAAATCTTATGCAAGCACAAGAGCAAGATGTGAACGTTCAGCAAAGTAGTTTGCTTTACGTAGATACCAAAATGTGTCAGTGAACTTAAAATTAACTACTGACTGTCATAAGTGTCATTAAATTACGACACTATAGTTAGTTTGCTTCGGTTAGTTTGTCATTTTCTCCATTTATTCTCATTATTTTGGCAATGCAGCAATAAAGATATAAACTTCTGCCATAAAATGTCATGATATATCGAAAATATCATGATATATAACAGATATTGTGATATATTGAAAAAATTTGATATTTTTTCAACGATACGAAACGATATATCGATATCGGAAATGATATATTGATATTTTTGATATATCGAATCATCACTAGTTCATTCACTCTGCTTAAAGACTTAAGCCATTCGGTGTTATGCTGCTATTTGGCAGATACACCAGGCTAATGGCATGCTATTTTAGATGGGGTCCCTCATTTACGAGGTAAAGGGGAGATTTGAGTGTGAACTCTCAAGCCGAAACATACAATGCAGTGCAGCTAAACTGTTAGTGCTCTGCAGTCACCTGGTGAATGCAAATGAGGATTTGGGTGGACTAGCAACAACAGTTAAAACAGCATTTTTCTGCCAAGTTCTTTTGGTGCTTGTTGTTTTAGGCTAATTTCAGTGTTTTTTTTTGTTTTTGTTGGTTTGTCATATTATTGCTATCATAGTTCTCCTGGATCCACCACTGGTTTCAAGTTGATGTGCAGAAAATTGTATTGTATTTTATGATTATTATTGATAATTAGATCTCATTGCTAAGTGCATAAATATTGCAAAACCATGCATTTTAACTCGTAAAGTTGTGTATTTTTTTGGTTTCGAATGTTGGCAATTTTGCTATTCGTCCAGTACCGTAGTACAAGAGTCAATAAAAGTCATAAAAGTAGATAAATATAATTTAAATGTTGAAAGCTATATTGTAGCAGTGTCTTTAGAGTTGTCTTTTGAACACTGTACTGGAGTATAAGTTGTTTGTAGAAGGTAACTGTTTTTGCATTAGACTTGCCAACATTTTTTACGCGCGAAAGCAGCTACTGCTTTAGCGCGTCTTAACCATCGCAATTCTGTCTGTCCGTCCGTCTGTCCACTCGTCTGTCACATGGGTGGATCAGTCAAAAACGGTGCAAGCTAGGATCACCAAATCTTCACCGTCGGCTGCCTGGAAGACTCTAGTTTCGGGAACCGTAAAGCTTTTCCATTAATTCAAAGGGGGTCACCCCAAACAAGGGTGCTAAATGAGAAGGGGTGGGCAAAATTTGCGATTTTTGGATAATAAGTCTCTGTATCTCAGTAATGGTGTGAGATAGGGCCGAGGTTACTAATTATTGCTCATAGGAAGTCGTACACTGGCTATCGATTGGCGCCGAATTCAATGACCTTGAACGCCAAAATAGGGGGTTTTATGGATTTTTTGGCAATTTTGGGCTGCGACACAAGTCTATATCATTCACAAGGTGGCGCCACGGAACTATTGTTATGCGATCCAGATAGAGAATTTGGTATTTGTATATTAACTTAGCATGAACATCCCAATTTTCAACTAAACTACTGAACCAGAACTGCTAAAGGCTTTCACGCGTCTGGTGAGCATTAGCTCAAATTTCTTGTCAATCTAGTGCAGCAACGTTGCATTTGAAGTGTATTGCCAGTTTTATCATGGCATGGGGCAATGTCTATTGCAACTCCCTCCCCACCCCCGACTTTTAAGTCCACAACGCCTCTGTCTGTGCGGCTTTGTCTTTATATACCGTCTGGTGCATTCATTAATCATTAGCCTAAGTAAATTGCCTGTCATTGTCTTGATCAGGACTGTTGTTTATTGTTCACATTACTTCGAAGCTGCGTTTATTAATAAATACGCCAAAACTACGAACACACACGTGGTGCAGAGCTTCCGCTGAACACAGCTGTCCCATACTGGCATTGTACAGCTTATATAGAGTATAGTTATCAGAATGACATGATTTATAGAACTGTCATCGATCTGTCCTAAATATGGGGAGCTCATGACGACAGTGGCGTAGACAAGGGGGCTCACTTTCCACTCCCTGATCCCCAGACGCAACGCGTTTAAACTGCACTAAATTTGGTCTTTGATTCTCAGGAAAATAACTACTTTTCACAGCTGTAGTGCACGAAATTCGATTTCGGCGTTGGGGGAGGGGTCATAGTGCTTTCTCAGACTCCCTAGCTGGATTTTAGTGGTCCTATAACGAGAGGATGTAGAAGGGTGACGGGAATGACCGGTCATAAAAGGGAGGGTATGTGAAGAAAAGGAGTGAAGGCCCCCCAGTTGGCATTTCTGTCTACGCCACTGCAGGACGATACGCAGTGAGTGGTGGGGAATTGGAATGGGGCATATCTCCTTCTCCAGCCGACTGGAGGGTTTCAGGAGTGTCGTGAATTTAGTGCAGTTAGACTCACAGAACGTTTTTGGTGGAAAGACAGCGTAACAAGCGTGCAAAAAAGGTTTTGGTTTTTCGGCTTTTTCCTTGATATGTTTTAGTGGAATAACTACATTGGGACATTTATCTTCCCTGCACACTAAGTGTCCAAATAGTTCGGGGTCTATCTCTAGGCACTATGTGCCTGCTGTGGTAAATTAAAAACAAGAAGCCCAGCTGCCGCTGGGGTTGGGCCTATGTCCAAAGGCTAGTGTCTGACTTCTGGCGACTGAAAGACAACGATTTCTCAGAACGAATACAGTCCCATACACGCTACAGTGACGCTGCAATAAGCTTATCGAACGCTGCTACAATCAACATTAGTTCTTCGCACGTAACTGATGGCTGCAGGCAACAACTTTGCATTTAAAATTGCGGCCAAACCGCTGCAGATGGTTACTATTGCATGACAGTTTATGGGAAATCGGCATCACCCTATCCAACGGTACCATCGCCGAATCCCACCCCCACGAAGTACAGTTTAGCCACAATACGTACGTGCGTTACAGACGACGACAACAACAAACAGACAGGCAGACATGGTATTCCAGGCACGATCTAGCCTAACGGTGGACCACAAACTCATGCAATGGCTCGGTGGGGGAGGCGCGTGGCAATTGTCAATGCACTGGTGTAAAATAACATTTTTAGTAGCGTATGTATTAGAAAATAGTTGCCGTTTTAAGACCCATACAGACTACGTATTATGGCCAGATGTGCAAACGCTGATCCTCTGTAATCGCTATCCATATTACTAGACAATGAGTCAGCGACAAACGGCCTGAGATACAGCAGACATCGATAAAATACGGTTGATGACAGAATCAGTGTAATAACGTGTCAGTCTGTCCGTCTGTGTGATTCGTGGGCAACACACCTGCATGTCAGTGATAACATTACATGCAGATGCTGACCCTAGCATATCGTATATTAATTGCAACGCCCTACTAGACAGTGGAGCTAGGACAAGAAGACTGGCTTCCGCGGTCGCTATATAGGGTAGGCCGATGGTACCGCCTATATACGGAGGCTAGCGCCCGACTTCCGATCGCGGAAAGAAAGCGATACACGCTATTGTGACGCTGCTATATCGAACGCTACCATCCATTCGGATACGATACGGTAATTCGGCTCACGTGGGTGAGGGCTGCAGACAGCAACTTTGCATTTAAAATTGCGGCCAGACCGCTGCAGATAGAGACATGGTTACTACTGACAGCCTGGCCTATCGGAACTCGTCATCGCCCTATCCAACGGTATCATCGCCGCCTGACCCCTTACGACGTACGGTTTAGCCACAATATATGCATTACAGACAGACATATACACACCTTACAGTGTTTAGCACGTACTAGCTATCATAATATTCTGTCTGTCTGCCACAATTCGGTATATAGCAAACCAAGTCCAGGTGACCAGGTGAAACGGAGCGATCGTGTTTTCACCATTATAGTCTCTAGTTTTTTGTGACAATTTTTTGCCGCTGGGTGAGGGCGTCACGCCATCACCATTGTGGTAAGAACGTGCACACTGGCTGAGATTATAATTCGCTGCAGCAGCTGATGTGATCGTAGTCACGGTCGGTGTAGGCCCCTAGTATGACACGTAGTGACGTAGCCACGTTTGATGTACGCGTAGGCTGCGGCATAGACTAAAGGCCTATATACGGCAGGCCTATAGGAGGCACGGCAACAACGTCAGCAGCAGCAGCAACAGCTGTAGTGGATCCTAACAATGATCGATGTTCGTCGAACGACCGCTCAAGCCACCTGTTAATCTGTCCCTTTCAGAGATGCGCGGATGTAGCGGGATTAACTTGTATCGATCGCTATATCGCGGTTCTTAATTTCTTGAAGTTATTGGGCATTTTTTGATAGACGTCGTTACCTGATAATAACTGTTTATTGCAGGTTAAGATGAAAAGTAGAAGGTCCTTAATTCCGGTAGTTGCTGAATAGCGGTTACATGAGCCAGACGCGTTCATGGCCAAAAGCACTTTAGACTTAGGGCCCTACAATCTCGGAAGGTAAGTTAGGTAATTATACTTAGTCTTGGCCTACACAAAACCTGCATTTAAGCCATTTACACAAATTCGCCAAAATAGGCACTAGTTTAGCTCTAAGTATCTAACCACAACATTACCTTAGAATTGAAGCCAACAATCCATTTTGTGTAGAACGAACAAAGCTTTATTAATTTTTTTTTATATTTACAGACAGTTTTGAGCTTTACTTGTAAGGAAATTAGTGCTATCTGCCTAGCGGATATAAAATTAGAAAGTAGCTTACGACAATTAACTAGGCTAACTAAGTTACTAATCAAATAACATATAGACTCAACTAAAAGGATAATAAAATGACTAACAATTATATAGGATCTAAAATCTAAATAACCAGAAATTTGTAAATTCGTAGGCCTTGCTTCAAGTCAGTTTTAAGAACTTAACTGAACCGTAATAGAACGTTTCATTAGCTTATTAGTTGAACAAGAAACTAAAATTAGATTAAGCTCCAGTCACGTCCAGTGGTCTTTCAGGGGTGGGATTTAAGTGGGTTTGTCTAATAAAACCTACTGGTTTCGGGGTATGTTTACGGGTGTTTCAACCGCGGTATATCATCACGTATTCAATATACCGGTAAACTGCACACCTCTACTCTACGCTCGACGCTGAGCTCGGGATACAGCGGCTGCGGGCGGGCCGTGATGTTATAGATGGGACAATACCGTCATCACATCACCTGGCTGAATGGATTCCGACCAATACAGGTAACAGAGGTGTGCCGCTGCACAGGTGAGAGATGCATGCCGAGATAACAGGTTATAGAAACGCGTCAGGTATCTGATATGTCACCTGCATCATGCATGACGTGTTCTTCGCACACTTGAGAACGTCTGCAGGCAGGTAATGATGACTCAATGTACAAAAAGTATGGACAAATTAAAGTATGTAGTTTGTAAATGCTGGATTTTCCATTTTTTAATTACTGCTGGTTACGGGTTACATATGGGCCTATAGGCTATATGTCAAAGATAAAAAGAAGATTGCAAAAATGAAATGAAAATGTTTTGCGTTTTATTTCACATGCAATCGCGTTTGAAATATTTGCACGTATGATTTTTCGCTAAAAATTGCTAGCACGATTGCATGCATGCGGCTTGGAGATATGAAACGGTTAAACAATGTGAATACGAACTAAAAAAAACTTAATACTACCTTTTTTATCACAAGGCTTTAGATCTGCACCGTCGACTTTGTTTTTTTTGTTGTACGCGATGACCTCCTGTTTCCAAGACGTCCACGGTTCAGTGCAAATTAGTGCAAACGTTTTTTTCCCATGCAGTCGATCACCTCAATCCTCAAGCCGTGACTGTCGTGTGCCATCGTGCTAAATATTTTAAGCATTTCAGCGTAAAGTGTCTAAGAGGTTTTAAAAAAATTTTGGTAAAATTTTCTGACGAGGTTGGACATAACTCGTGAAAGAAGAAGAACTAGTTACTTTTTGGCGGCGTTCCGGAGTATTTTGTGGATACTGCATCGTGACGATGCTAGGCGGAATCGCTCTAGCGCAATTCCTATTCCTATTGTCTATGCCTATAGCTACCCATTTCCTTGTAAGCGCGGTCTCTCCGTCTGTCGTCTGTTACATTCGTGCAGCCTGCTTAAATTGTTCAACGGATTTAGATGTCATTTTGCACGTACACTCACAGTGTCTAATGACACATTGTGTTAACTGGGTTGAAAGTTTGTGCCCCCAGGGGAAAAGTATTTAATCGGGGGTCAATCGTCAAACCCCCAATCAAAACATGCAATTATTGCAAATTGCTGGTGTCACCAGACGAATAGCCTAGGCCTACACTCAATAAGTTTGGGTTACAGCCATTCGCTCTTTTTCAAATAACTTTGGCGCTAGTTCTTATCGCGCCGCCATTATATATAAAGGCGTACCGTTAAGCTGACAGTAATGTTTACGACGTAGGGTAACCGCTCTCGGAATAGTTTTTTTTTCGGTGAAATTTTGCAAAGGCATGGAGAGGCGCCCAATGACCAACCACTCAGACTCAGAATCCCAAGATCCCTCGCTCCCGAATTCTGATCCGTGTATAGGCCTAAGCTTACAGGAGATCTTGTACAAGTTAAGTCCGTTGTGTCCGTTAAGTGGCAGCACCAATCTCGGTGGAGGTTTGAGATCTCTGATCGCTTCTAGTTTAACCCTCTACAGCTTGGTGTAGAGCTATCCTTTTGGTAACAATTACTTTGACGGTGAATCATAAAATAATTCAGATAGTAACGGGTTAAAATTTGTATCCACTAGCCTAAATGACATAATTATGTTTACATGTGGGCGTGGCCGAGTGCAGGTGCGTGGAAGCTGATTGGCTGAGAGCGGTCGGCGCCTGTCCGAGCGACTGTCCCGCACGGTCGACGTTTGATGTCACATAGGTCTCCAGACTGTGACTGTGACCGATCGGTGGGACTCTCGCTTGATCAGACTCGACCGATTTGCGACCAGAAAGTCTCCATGTGAACAGTCTCCGAGACTGACGACGACAGATGTATTTTTAGCCGACCGTACTTAAGTAGGTCGAGCTGTTGTCATGGTTGTCGTCCGTCTGTCGTCCGTCGTCCGTCTGTCACGGATGTAGCCTATTGTGGCTAAACGGTGCGAGATCACAAATAGAAAGTGGCATACTGGCTTTCAAATGACATGAAAATCATCGACCTTAGATGACTGAAGGTCACTGACAACCAGTACGGTCGGCTATCCTAGCGAAAGCTGGGCTTCTTGTCTCTTGCCAGTGACGGTTCTAGCCCAACAAATCTGGGGCTGCTGAGCTCCACCACGAAATCCGCAGGACACCACGGCTTTTAAATATAGGCCTACCGACATCACCGATTAAACTTCCAATTGGTCATTGTAATATGCACACAAAACTGGGGGTGCTGAACCTAAATCTGTGTGCCCACTGCTTATAGTTTCAGGCTAGAACCGCCACTGTCTTTTGTGTATAGGCCCCTATTGCATTATTATCATATCGTATCGTAGGAACTTGCTATGGCTCCCCTCATTTGTAGCATGGGGAAAACCATTTGTTGACGTACAACAATGCAGCAAAAATGTTTACAATACGGTACGTTGAAAATAAGATGAAATATTTTTGATAATATGCATTAATACGAATGTAATTAAAACATCTGCAAGGGATTGCGGCTATTGCGATTCATTTCTCCGTAGCGTGGTCCTTCTGTCTGTCGTCTGTCTGTCACAATCGTGCTCCTCTTAAACTGTTCAACGGTGCACTGCTATCGCAGACGCACTTGTTTGATGGGGACCCCGACCCACCAGGGAAATTTTGAGAGTCAAATTCCCAGCAAAACATGCAATTACTTCCAACTGACATAAAAGATAATTTATAATTCACCAGGTGGCAGCATCGATTAACGATTCCGCTTTTTATCAAGCGTGATTTGCGAACAGAGAAACACAACCAATGAGCCATGAAGTATATTTGTTCCATTTCATACGCGTCTATAACAGTCATTAACGTAAGAAAGACAAAGATAACAACAACGATATTATAAAGTGATAATTAATTCCGCATAAAGGAGAAATCTGCACGAGAACGTCGCATATCAATAATTAGCAGCCTAACAACTCTACCAGTATGTCGAAACTCAAATTATTCACAGAAACGTTCATTTTTATGCGCCACAGTGTACATACTAATCAGTCTATAGGGTGCCTCAAAAAAACCAAAACGATTCGCCAAAATACTGCTGACATTTTTTCTTCACCAAATTTAATATGAAGTTTATGTTAGGTTATATTATTAGAACATGCTATTAGTTTATCGGTTCAAAATATCGAATCGATAAACACGACTAACGTTAACGCTAACTTTTTTTACTTAATTGATTTTACAGAGGATTATAGACGTAATGTCCACCATTCCTGAAAATTTTTGTAAAATTTTGGTAAGATCTTCCAAAGTTCTTCTCAATTTCTTTCAAGTCATCTATAGGCCTACACGTCGATATGTGTAAGTTTCCCTAACGTGTTAGTAATTATTTTTTTCATACGACTTTTTTGTAAATCGTTTCTATTATTTTTTCTGAAGATTTGATGTAAGCCTAAATTTTATCTAAGTTGTTGTGTTTTCCATTTTGGGGGACACGGAGTTCAAGGTTGGTATCTTTCCGGAAAGACAAGACTAAGTAGACCGAGTATTCGACCAAAGTATAAACGCAAAAAGATCTTCAATTTCTGTCAGTTCTGTACAAAATATAGGTCATGACGTCAGTGGTTATCTGGGTCAAGGTGATCGTGAAGGTCAGGACATCTCTAGTAGGTCTGAATGTTGATGCTGCGTCGAATGCCGGCACATTCTGTCTCGTCGACGTAAAGCGTGTTCGCCTTGATCGCCAAATCCTCCTCAATCTCCAGCTGTTCATGTGACAATCAGATAAGTATCAATACCATCAAAACTATATAAGGCGCTCGTGAGAGTGCATATCTCCGCCAAGTGAAATGATTTAAACATTACTACTGTAAAATGTAGAAGTTTTCATAAAAGGTGTTGTGTATGACACGTGGAAATGATAAGTCATCGTGTACACGCACAGATGGACAGAACGACCAATCTCTTAATCTCCTCCAACGTTCACTACGTTCACCTTGGCGGATATAATAAAACAGAAACACAATTAAATGCACATGCATAAACAAGTAATAAGTAAATAAGTAAGTAAGCAAGTAAAAAATGTCTTTAATTCACATGAGCAATCACACACACGACTTAAGTCCGGACAACGAGCGTTTTCCTACGCTGCACCGGCTGCGTGGAACAGTCTGCCACCGTCGCTTCAACAAGTATCTGACACTGCGTCATTCAAACGAAACACTAAAACATTGCTGTTTCAGCAAGCGTTTTATATTCGATTAAATTTCTAAAATTTTTTACATTATTCTTAGGTTTTAGTTTAGCATTTAGGCGTTTGTTGCACACCACTGGTCACTTTTGTAATTACTATTTTGCAAGTACCATTAGGGTTATATGAAAATAGACAAAAAAAACAATCATGCGATATTGGTAATACTCGCACATTTAGAGCTACAAAGACACAACAGTAATAACCGTTGGTGCAGAAAAAATACACCATATTATACTGCAAAAAGCGGCTTAAAATGCACACCGACAGGGTACATTGCCACACAGAACGCTTGCACGGTTGATAAGCCGAGATCATTTTATTGGCATTGTTGGCAAGATGGTCCGCAGCCAAGAAAGTTCTCGAGTTTCTCGCCGATATTGTGCGCTTTATAAATGTATTTGCTTACTTAAAACTGACCAGTATTGTAATGTTGTGAATAAAAATTTTAGCGACGAAGGTTTCTTAAGGGACGGACGGCAACCGAAAGCATAGGATTTGTTAACGCAATAGCTATGTCCTTAGGCGTCTATGGCACGACTGTCGTCTGTCTGTCGTCCGTTACGGATGTATTGTGGCTAAAGGGTAGATCGTAGAAAAAAATTTTGCACGGTCAATTAGCCCTGTGTCGTAAATCTCAGCGTACAAATTTTGTGAATGTATAGCAAAGGAAACATTTTAAAATTTGGAATAGAATGGAAAAAGGTAGAAAAAATGTGAGTTTTTCAACGGAAAACTGGTCACGTCTCAAAAACGGTGGGAGATAGGGCCAAGGTTACTATTAATCACTAATAGGAAGTGGCATAAGCCCTTTCAGATGATATGAAAAACACCGACGTTGCATGGATAATCTTAAAGCTGAATACGCGCTATTGTAGCTAAACGGTGCGAGATAGGGCCTAGGTTGTTATTGATCATTAATAGGAAATTGTATACGCCCTTTTAGATGACATGAAAATTATCAACCATAAATGACCTTGAAGGTTAGTACTGCAACAGGAACTGTATAGGCTGTAGCGTGTCTTCCCTAGCGACAGCTGGGCTTTCTTGTTTTGTGTTTTGGGCCTACCTGTTGTCGCCTGAGCGCCTTGGCTGCGTCGATGGCGCTGGCCAATGACTGGCGCAGCTTATCCACAGACTCACTGATGACAGTGACTTCTTCGATGAGACGATATTGGACGCCGTCACGACATAGCTCAACGTTAGGACGCGCCGCGCGACCTGCCAGCGCGTCAAGCAATCGATTAAATCAAATAAAATATGTATTTCTGTAGCGTATCTACTGTCTACAAAGTCTTTGTAATGCACGAGAAATTGCCAATATTTACACAGTATAATATCTTCAGTTGTTGACAGCTGACTCAATTAATCAAAAGAAAGGTCTGGCGACTTCGAATAATCCGGCGTAACGTTCCTACAGACTGAACCAGCGAAAATCAATCAATCTTTCAATCAATCAATCGATGGATCAATCAATCAACGAAGAATCTGTTCTATGTATTAATACGGCAGCAAGAGTGCTGCCTGAGAGTGCTTACAAAATAAGCTAGTCATTTTACAGTTAGAATTCGTTCACAGCGAAAGTAAGTAAGTAACTCAGTCAGTCAGTTAGTCAGTCAGTATGCCGCAGTGCGCAAATTATGCAAAAAAAACGTGCGTCCCAGCCTCAAACGAACAGAGAGGTTCTCAGCAATCGTTCAAAATGTTCAAAAGCGGCGTTCCGATGTCGAAATTCGACTGCAGAATTAATCCGCGGTCGCATTTTTACGCGCGAAAGCAGCTACTGCCATCGCAATTTTGTCTGTCCGTCTGTCTGTCCGTCCGTCCGTACGTCTGTCACACAGGTGGATCAGTAAAAAACGGTGTACGCTAGAATTACCAAATTTTCAAAATTACCAAATTAGTACAAATTACGATACTGCACGGCTGAAAACTACAAAATATTTCAGCAATCATTACTGGGAATAAATAAAATAAATGAATTTAACAACGAAAAACCTTCAAGACGAGTTTGAGCCAGCTTCATCGGATTCTCTTTGTCTGAAACATTTTTTTGATCCTCTTTCTCATGAAGAACAGTATTCATGGGATTCTCTTTGTCCGCGATCTCTGCGCCGTCCTCAAGAAGACGAATCTTTGTAGGATTCTCTCTGTTTTTATGATAATGAAAATCTTCTCTCTGATCCTCAAATGCACGAGTCTTCATGTTAAAAATCTCTCTCTGACTTTCCTCAAGTACGAGACGAGTCTTTATTGGATTTTCTTTGTCTGATATCTCTCTCTGAGTCTGATCTTCTTCAAGTACGTTACGAGTCTTTTTCATCGGATTCTCTTTGTCAGCAATCGCTCTTTGCAGCTTTTCAATCGTCACCTCTATCTCCATTATCTGCCTTTTCACCTGCATACATCAACATCCGCCTTAAAGATCAGTTTCCATTTAACGCAACGCACGCGCAACAAACGCAACGTATACGCAACGCAAGAGACGCAACGCAAGAATAGTTAAACACCGCTTCTAGCATTGCGTTTTGGTCGCATAGCGTCGCCTGCTGTACTTACACAGCTTTTTACGATCGGCGACCGAACGTTCACCGTCTCAGCGGCAAGAACGTGGAACATTCTGCCATCAGAAGCGACGTCTTCGGGGTGCCTGCAAACATTTAAGACTAAACACTGTAAACTTGGGCCTATCGGTTTTCCGCCTCTTTCCAACAGCTGACTGTGAAGTCACCAAAGTGACTGCGGTGCCGTAGGGATTTTTCACTTTATTTTTTACGCGCACTGTACGAATTATATTGTCAGTCACGTCGAAAAGGTACGCGAGGGCCTTTTTGCATAGCGTCGGCCTACGCTGCGTGCGTTGTGTTAGCTGGAAACTAAGCTTTATTGTCATAATATCATTAAGCATTATGATTAACATTACAACTGTTACTGCTACTGCTATTTCTATTACTGTTTTCTCTCCTGATGTTGCCTGAACACGCGACCTCCGCACCTTCCGTGGCTGTTTTCCGGCCCTGTCTGTAAGCCCATCTCGTGCACATCTTGTATCACGTCTCTTTGACTGTACAGTGCTCGCACAGTGACGCTCATGTTACTGTGGATAGGCCTGACTCTAATCGTTTCTGTTACCTACTTACTTAATTACAACCATAGTCTACACGGTGTTTCATAAAAGGACCCCTTTTTCTGTTTTTCATAATAACTCAAATGATGATAAATTCACACAAAATTTTTACCAGTTGTATAGCTGAAGAAATGCTAATTCAAAATATTTTGGTTTAAATTGATCATCATTGGAGTTAATTATGAAAAAAAACAAAAAGGCGTCCTTTTTATGAAACAACGTGTATATATCCTGATACAAACAAAGCTGCAAGTCCAATTCACTTTGATTCTAACATACGTAAACCTACATTTAACCCTATTTCTTCAATCTATCGCGTATAAAATTATGATTAGGCCTACAATATTAAAGTTATAAAATTGAACCAACGCTAGATAAAAAAAAATTATAAAAAAATATTTCAACAAGTACAAAGATAAAGTTAAAATTTTGCAGCACGTATGTTCAACGGACTTGTCCCAATGATCCAAAATGTTATCACGATGCGCGATAATCGACGAACATTCCCCCGAACGAATCCACCGAACATTTTACCCCCAGACATTTTCCCGTTTCTTCTTAAAGGTCTGAAACATTTTCCCCTGCTCTGCAACAGAACGCAAAAAATGTATATACGAATACAAAAACTGCAGACAATTCATTCAACCTTGTATAAGCCGGAAGGGAAAAAGTACGTGAGGGATAAACGTTTGGGAGAAAAGTCCGTGAGAGATATGTCACGGGGCGGAAAAAGTCCTACACACGGTTGTCTGACCTTGGCGAGGTGTGCCTCTAGTTTCTCTTTGGCGTCTCTGGTCTTGGCGATGCGTCTGTCCAGTGCTACATCGGTCTCGTCCTTCTGACGTCTCATGTCGTTGCAGGTCGTCTGCAGCACGCCGTCCACTATGACACGCAGCGCGGCCGAGTTCCCACACTGCTTGTCCGTCTCCGCCAACTTCCGGCCGCAAAAGTCTTCCCATAAGCCACTGCAACAGTCAGAGAAGCCTTCCCTTAAGGCGTTGCGATGTTCCCGGTCCACTATGACGCGCAGGGCGGCCGAATTCTGACACTGCTTGTCGGTCTCCGCCAGGTTACGGTTCGAGAAACCTTCCCACTCGTCGGGAGTCGTTGACCTGTGTCGGCGCAAACACATCTTCAGCCTCCTAATGCCGTGTCTACACGCACCGACTTCCTCGTCCGAGGTGTTGTCCGAGCTTTTCGGACGAAGAAATCGGACACGTCAGACGACACGTCGGACGACGCGTCCGATTTCCACGTCCGAGGTTCTGATGGGCGTCTTCTGGCTGGCAGGTAAAAAACCTCGTCTGATAAAATCGGAAAGAATAAGCACGCAGATTCCGTCCGATTTCCTTGGACGAGGTTTGTTAAACCTCGGAAGGCACGGTGACGTCGGACAACACCTCGGACGAGGAAATCGGTGCGTGTAGCCACGGCATAAGACAAGGCCATAAGATCACCTTAAGATGCTTTGTGAATTGGGCCCCCTGTTTTCCATCCAAGCCAACACACCAAACGCAAGTTCTTTTGCGTGTTTTTTGACGCAAGAAAACTACGCAAGTAACGAACGCAGCTGAGTGCTGACGCAAGTGACGAAACGGCCAAAACGCAAGAAAATAGATACCGCTTCTATCCTTACGTTTTGGCCTTTGCGTCGTTTACGTCAGCTGCGTAAGTATAGCGTACTTTTCTTGCGTTCGTTGCGTGCCTAGTGGTGCACGTTTTTGCGTTGCTTAGCCTACGTTAAATGCGTCAAAAAGTACGTAAGGAACTGGTGTTGCGGGCGATGGTTTTAGTCTAAAGACGCGTGCAAAACGACGTAACTGAACTGATCCGAACTGACGCGGTTTAGTTTTTGGGCGAACTGATCAACGGGCGAGCAGGGGGAGTCCAGCGGTCATTGGCTGTCGCATGCCCGTGCCTTGTCACGTAGTCACGGACGCCGTTAGACGGTGCCTACTGTAATTACTATTTGCCCATTGTTCAGTTCGTCAAAAACTAAACCACGTCAGTTCAGTTCAGTTACGTCGTAAGAAGTGTACAAACGGACAGAAGTGAACTGAACCTCCAGTGATGCGTGTGGCGGAAGTTAACCGAAGCTGCAAAACTACGAAACGTAAGTAAGTAAATAGGTATGCAGTTGATTACATACAAGTCAGAGGCACGTGATAAATATAATAAAACTAGAGCTGTCAAATTAACGCATCGATTAACGCGTTAATGCTTTAAAAAATTAACGCACGTTAAAAAAATTAACGCGCGTTAAAAATTTACGCACATACGTAAATTTATTTAATTTACTAAATTTTGTGAAGCAAAAGTTTCAATATGCCGTTAAACTGCAGTTTTCTAATAATCAAATGAATTCAAGCAGCAAAACTGTAGTTGCCGTTCAACCACAACTGTAAATAAATAATTAATCCGTCGACATGGTAATAGATTTGCTAGCCATGACGTCAATTTTTGTTGATTTTACGTTCAACAATGTGTTTCTAACTTTCCATATTCTACAGGCGCCCCCCTCCCAAACGTCGCTGAGCCCGGGGTAACTTACCC
>Ga0209367_1001867_pt1 | contig 26956 bp, 20 predicted proteins | sample WorMetLIZISLAND2_FD_187412 | JGI IMG/M metagenome (GOLD analysis project Ga0209367, IMG submission 187412) | Marine gutless worms symbiont microbial communities from Max Planck institute for Marine Microbiology, Germany - Olavius geniculatus... ... | reverse complement strand
TTTTTTTTTGGGGGGGGGGGAATTACGGTGGGAGTTAAATACTATATTTCTGCATTTCTGATATATTCCATGCATGCAAAACCTTCCTAGGAAAAAGTTTTTTTTTAAATTTAGGGGGAGAATTCAATATTATAATTCTGCATTTCTGATATGTTGCATGTACAATTCCCCCCTAATTTCACAAACACTTCTTAAAGGGAAGGTTTTTGAAAAATTGAGGGGGAGGGGGAAATTAAATGATATAATTTTGTATTTTTGATATATTGCATATACATGCAAAACCTTCCTATAGGGAAAGTTTTTTTTTTGAAAAATTAGAGGGGGTTAAATATTATAATTCTGCAATTTTGATGTATTGCACGTACACTCCCCCTAATTTTCCACCAAAAAACTTTTTACGAAGGAAGGGTTTTTGTGAAATTAGGGGCTAGAGAATTGAATATTATAATTGTGCATTAATGATATATTGCATATAAAATACATGCAAAACATTCAAAGGGGGAAGGTTTTGTTGGCAAATTAGGGGGAAAGTTAAATATTATAATTCTGCATTTCTGATATAACATGCAATATATCAAAAATGCAGAATTATAATATTTAATTTTCCCCTAACTTCCCAAAAACCTTTCCCTACTTTTTTCATGGAGTATATGCTTTAAGTTTTATATGGTGTAGACGCCCCTGGACAAAGTGGCACCACATAGCAAGGGTGGACATCGCAAGACCTGACAACGCGGCACCAGATATGTGCATAGAAGTCTTCCAAATAAACTAAGAAAGTGCAGCAGCTGCTGCCCCAGTTCGCATCAACATACATGTATGCAATGGTAAACTTTAAGGAAGTGTCAGTGGCGGGATTTCAGCACATCTACAGCAACGCTGCATGTGGTTGCCGGGTGTTGGTGCCAATAAGCACATGCCATTATCAAGCGCACGAATAAGATCAATCTGAAAGAAGCATATATGGAAGTGATTCGGACGTCCAGAACGTCGTTCGCTGTCTGGTGAGTCTGCCGCTGCTTTCGGCGCTCATACGGAGTCCCTACAGCCGCGTGTCGACAGCAGCAGCAGCGAGGACGAGGACGAAGCCAGTCAGGCGTCCATGTCAGCAGTGACGACGTCAGCTTCAGAAGTTTGATTTTGTGTTTCTGTTGAATTCAGGCTGCGCGTCGACTTTCATTTCATATGCCTCTGCAAGTACGTTGGAGACGTTTAGCGTATTTTTCGTTATTTGACGCTGTTTAGCTGACATTTTCGTAACGAAACACTTGCCTTTTATTGCTGAGTAGGCGTGCATCACGTCAAAGTTAATTCAGTGTTTTTGTCCCGTTATACTTAATGAATTTTGTCCGGTTTTCGCCGTCATTTCGCGGGCTAGGCCTACGTGACATGCAGAAAAAATAGTAGTGAGCAGATATTCGCACATTAAAACAAGTCTCGCGATGTTCACCCCTGCTACTTGGTGCCGAGTTGTCAGGTCTCGCGATTTCAGCGCCCCCAAACTGAGGGCTGCTTCTTACAGATTAATCTTTCAAAACATCCAGGGCCTCATGCGGCCACAAAGGATGAGAACGCGAGTAACACAGTTAATCACTATAAACCTACTACAAACTAACGTACTAATAATAGTAATAGCAGTGGCAACCATTTCTAACGTGCCGTATATATGACGCAAATCACTACAACTACAACAGCGCAAATACTAAGTACAAACATTTAATGTCAGATGAACACGGAAGAGCAATAGAACTAGCAAACAAGTAGCTAAGATACTGCATATTTTGCAAAGATAGCACGCATGTATATTAATAACTTAACTAATCAACGTCTCAGTTATGACTAATACAATGATAGCATAGCGTCACATCTCCAGTAAAATCACCTCAACGGTTTTTGGTCCACTATAAGGTTACAAATATCGATTTTATAATGTGATACACACGCAAACCTTTATTCCCGAAAAAACAGCCATAGCAAAAAGACAGATATGATATAACACCGTAATCTCAGTACGGTTTTTGGCTATAATTTTGGTTCCAAAAACTTTTTATTCTCAATTTGGCATTTAAACCTCCTCAACCCCCGGCACTGTAGGACAGCGACGTCAAAGGGTTGGTCAGCTTTGTTTCTAAACGCTTATAGGTTTCTCCACATCGCATATTCTTTTTTGAAAATGCAATTAAAAGTTGCTCAAACTGTTAAAGATAATGTCAACACGTACACACTAAGCGCTGGAAAAAACGTAATCTTCTTGATGAAAATGATTAGGCCTATATTACACATTCTTTTCGTATTTTTCGTTTTTTTCACTGTTCTTAGGTTGGCTTTTTATCCGAAGTTAGAATAAAGTGTGTAAAATACCATACGCCTCAAGTGAACTTGGGGCTACTGACCTATCTGGGTACATTTTCTCCAGAGTCCGGTGGCGGTGCGTTTGTAAGTGATGTTGACGGTGGTCGACGTGTCGCTGACGATTCGTTCGAGCGCGTACAGCCAGTGATCGGTCGACACGGCGATACACAGGCAGACGAACGACGTCAGCGCGCTCAGTGTCGTCGTCGCACTGAGCACCGTCTTCTTCGTGCACTCCCGCATGATCACGTGGTCCCTCCGTGTGTCACGTGATCTCTTTACTTCCGACGGACGCTCTGTCGGCAGTTTCTCAAGCGCGTTGACGTTCGACTGCCACCGGCAACAACGACGACGATGTTGTCGTTGTACTCGTTGTTGTTGTTGTTGTCGTTAATGACGTCGACTGTATACGATTGAACGTCGTGGCTATCAGCAGTCATGCTAGCCGCTGTCGACGTCTGGATCAGAGCTGGAAGAGTTCGGAGTTCCAGGCCGAGATGAGATCGTCGTGAACGAGCGACGAGGCAACAACATCATCTCGTCTCGGATCCATTCATTGTCGTCGGAGCGAGCAGAGCAAGCAGTCAGTGGTCTGCGGCTGGCTGGTGTCTATGCTGCCGCCGGTGCTCCGGCCGTCACATGGAGCTGGCTGTAAGCAGCACGGAGGTAGAGCGGAGCTCGCGAGCAGCGACAGCAACTGCTGCAGGGCCGATCAATACACGGGCAAGACGAGTGACGTACAGTGTACGTACGACGCAGCTACGACGACGACCTTCTACACTGCTGCTGCTGCTGCTGCTGCTGCTGCAGTGTAGCAGCTCGTCTGTGTCCTTCCGACCGAGCACCCCGCAGCTCGCTCGTGACTTGTCTAATTTATTCCGTCGTCAACAACCTTGCTACGTTGATGACATTGTCTCTCGGCCCGGTCCTTCAGCCGTACTCTGCTCAGACACAGAGACAGGAACTTCAAGAGCTATGACATAGTCCACGGGACCAAGTAAATGAGCCGGTAGAGTTGTAACGGTCTAGGCTGCCGAGCAATGCACTGCTCGAATGATGATTTCTCGCGAGAGATTATTTCAAGGAAGTTCGTTCTCGTCCCTGCACAGATTGTTTCGCTCAGTCATTGCGCTCTGCTCGAGAATGGAACTTGAGGACTATCGATCACACGCACACGTGAAAAAGTTTGGCCCGTAAATAGTGCAACAGTGTACAGCTAGCAACTTGTTCGAGCGATGATTTCTCGCGGAAGACTATTTCATCTTTCGCATGATATTCATCGACAAGTCTGTCCGATGTCGTCGTTAATGAGTGATTAGCTCGGAATTCGAGATCGCGAGACCGAGCCTACAAACCGAAACTTTCGGTCTCGATACCTGTCCCAGTGTGCAAGACCATGTTCTAATAAGACCTCGTAACTTGGCGCAGAAATCTCCGTCCGTCGTCTTGACTGAGTGATTAGCTTGAGCTGACGTTGAGTCATGATGATGAGATTCAGCAACAGCAGAGCACGAGCATCCTCATCCTCCTCCGCATCGTTGCTGCCAGTGCCAATCAGTATCCGTTGGCCGGCGGCGGGCAGGCGTTCAGTTAGACAATAGCCGTGCTGCCTGCCATCAATCAACTGCTTTATGTTACGATGCGGCATCAATATTTCAGCAGACACAGTGCGGCACAGCGTTGAAATTGGTTTCGGAATTTCTGAATGTCTGACTACGTAGTAAACATGCATGCTGTTGTTTAGAATAAGTCGCGGCCACGATATTCCTTGTCGATGGAAAAGCCATGAATAAAGATAACAGTTTAATTAAATCTGCTGATAACGATCGTTGTCTTTCGATTCCAGGCTTCCAGGAGCTATTTCTAGTGTATCAGTTGAGTCAGAACATAGACGTTATCGCTAACGTTACAATAGCAATAATTGCTATTTTGCACGTTTATAGCAAACACCAGGGGCTTATTGGTCTTCTGATAATCTTTTGTGTCTATAGTAAACCGTTACCGGGTAGCAAACGCAAACTATTAGACCATACGTGTTTTCTTTTGCCTTAACTAGTTCTGTTACCAACATTTTTGCTTTTTTTCTCGGCAGATAAAATACTCAAATTCCGTCTCTATGTTTACTTACTCCTTCATCAGAATTTCTCCACATTTAATTCTACCCCGTTCTGAATTTGAAATCTTTTAATCGTGTACAATATGTTCCTAACAAACAGTCCGACTTTGATCGTATTCTTTCTGAGGTTTCTAAAGAACGCACTTTTGCTCACCGCTGTTTCCCACATCTGCTACACGTAAGCTATTGTTAAGTTTTCGCTACGTTTTTGTGGAAAAAATAAAAATAACGTCGGAATGTTCAGCTATATGTCTGTCACGCGCTAGTACTGTATATCGTAACAAAACGACACAAGCTACGATCACGAGATCTTCACCGTCGGCTCTGCGAAGTTTTGGCCAAACATCTTAAGTCTCTGGTTACATTTTTTGTTGTTGACTGATATTTTTCCTACTGCATAACACGCAAGGCCCTCAATCATCAAATTGGCACCGTAGACAGGCAATTACCGTTTGCCGTCACGTCACATATCAACTAGGTCTACTGTCAAACGGTTGGTGTGTACGAAACGTTTCTAACTTTACGATTACGAAGGGATTAGGCTAAGTAGGCCTACCGGGTATGTAAATTATAGACGGTCTATCCCAAATAGGCCCCTATCACTGTGCAGTAAAATATTTTTGTACAGTACACTGTACAAGCTTTTCATGTCGGCAGCTTAGTTTTTTCCGTTCTAGGGCCTACACCTTCGTTTGTCGAACGGGCTTCGAAATTTCATAGAGCCAAGACGACACAAATGCAATCAAACTAGGAATAGGCTTAAGTGACAACAAATTACAGCTATCGACGCAGAATTAAATATTAATAAAATAAAATTTTCAAATAAAACAATTTCTTGTTATTTAATGAACGTTCACAGTTGTTGAGCACTGTGTAGTTTGTAGTTAGGCGGTGATAGAGTTGAAGTACAATACTGATGCAAGCTACCAGCAACATCGCGGGCGGAAAACCAGGCGGGGCAACAAGTTGCGATATCCGACAGTATACAGACAGACTGCTGCAAATTGCCAACCGACGGGTTACGAATTTCAATTTTGCCCTAAGTTTTTTTTCTAAAATAATGGACTTAGCCCCAAATTTAGCATTCTGGGACAAAATTTTTCGGACAAGAAGATTTTTCGACAACTTTCCGACAGCCCAATTTTTTTTGGGAGGGGGGCGGAGCGATTGCCCGCCATGTTATAACGCGGCAACGCCACAGCAAGCTGCGTGGTTTTTTGGCATATAAACTAGACCAGTCAAGCACGGTCACTATGACCAGTGGCGGATCCAGAAATTTTGAATTAAAGGGACAGTGGCGCAGAAGAGTAGGAAGTAGGGTCTGGGGAGAGAACTGTGACCCGTCCCCAGAAACTTTTTGAAAATTTTATGCATAAATTATGCATTTTCGTGCAAAATTTTCACTTGTTTCAAGATGCATCCGGTCATTAGGAGGGGGCAGGCGCCCACCCGTCCCTGCCCCCTTCCTTTGAAATTTTGAATCCACCACTAATTATGAGAGTAAGTCAAGCGCGTCTGTGTGTAGTCAAGCAGTCGTCATCGATCACCTGCCACGTCACTAACATCCAGCCATTCATCATTCGATCAATCACTCCAATCAGTGCAATGCACAGATAGCGTACTGTAGGCCTACACGCAAACGAGACCACAGTTCCCCCGAAGACTTGTACTGCAGCCAGCGGATGCCTGCGAGCATATTAGAGATATTTTCCAACATTATTTTCACTTATCTAGTCAGATTCAAAATAAAAATTTTAGAATGTATGTACAAAACCCTACAATACATCTTGTAGTGTCTTTTCTTGGAGTAGTCAGCATATATAGGCAATACGTATGAGCGTGTGTGTTTCTACAGCATAATTCTTGTCGAACGTCTACTGCCAGGCAATGTTATTAGTTCTGACTTTGTACTGCAGCAAAAACTCTGTGTGAATTGTTGTGGAGTAGCCAGATGCCTGTCACGTCGTCGATCGAAGCAACAACGTTAAAGTGCCGAGAAGTCAGCGGCACTAAAAGACAACTGGATGTTACCATCAGTCCAAGTGACTTGGACCTCGGACTGGACAAAACACTGACCGACAAAAACAAACGCAAAGTTAATTTATTTCACTAGAAATATCCACAAACTGCGACCATCGCGACACGACAACAGTGTGACAGTGCGGCGGACTGTAAAACGCAGCAACGTGCTATGATGTCATACAAATATGAAAAAAAACCTTGTCAACCTAAAACATACCGTACCTAGGGGACAATTGACCTCATTAATTTACCTATCTGCGCCAGATACCATACTCAACATGCAGAGGCAACAACCGTGGGGTGCATGGGCCCCAATATTCGAATAATGTCCTCTAGGCTACTGTAGCCAGGACCAATATCTCAATCTTTTCACTCAAAATCCTATAACCAGAAAGCATAGAAAAGTAAAAAATGACCTTTGCTCGTTCTGTGAGACTAAATTTATTTTAAGCCAGAGCCACCTCCAATTTCCTCTCCCACTGCATAACCCCACCCAGTCAGACAGGCCGGTACTCGATTTAGTTACCCTGGAGGATGGAAGGCTGAGTTGACCTTGGTGTAGAGATGGTTCACTTGTCTACAGACAGCCATCAATCCGAGTATAGAGACCCGATCGAGAATCGAACTAACGAACTCGCGAGCCCAACGTCATAAATGTTACGCTACCAAGCCTATGGCATCTTGTTCTTGGCGCCTCGACCATTGCCACCTCCAATATTAATGACAAATCAAAACCACGGTCAGCATGCCAGTTGAATATATTATCAATTAATGTTAATTATGATAACAAATCTAATCACGGCAAAGCCGCAGTGTAAACTGTCCACGACACAGCAGGTTCCCAAATCTCTGTTGGCAACATGCCCAGTCTTCCCCTGTCAGAGTTTATCTTCAAACATTCTGTCAGCATCCTCCAAAACTGTATTTTTACGCGCAACAGCAGCGAGGCCTACTGCTGTAGCGCATCTTAGCCATCACAATTCTGTCTGTCCGTCTGTCACACGGGTGGATCAGTCCAAAACGGTGCAAGCTATGACCACCGAATCTTCACCATCGGCTGCCTGGATGACTCTAGTTTTAGGAACCTTAAAGCTTTACCCCGAACGAGGGTGCTAAATGAAAGGGGGGTAGGGGAAATTTGCTATTTCCAGCCGATACGGCGTTGGCAGAGTGATATGTGACGCCCTCTAGTGAGTACAAGTAAAACACTATAGGAATTTAGCAGCCGATCGTCTGGCGACCTCTGGCGACTGATTTTGTTTTACTGGGCTTTCCTTGAAACTGTAGCCAAAAGCCATACAGATGAGATCTACGAATGAAGTCTACGGATCACCAGCGTACGACGGTGCACCGATGCAACGCTGTTGCGCTTTCCCATTTGCGTTAGCAGGGCTTTTCTTGTTTAAACTGGTACGAGTTCTTAATCAGTTCCTTTTTTCCACTGCTAAATGGCACACTACATCACCAGTATATCGTCATTGCATTAAAAATTATTATTTAGTGTAATACCATCTGTTTTTGTTAACAAACATCAGAAATGTAGGTAAGATTACACATAATCTAATTTTCGCATGAATATTAATAAAAACTGTTTTCGAAGATATTTTTTGCATATGTATTATAGTGATTTTAGTGATTTTTAAAAATTCATGTTTCACATGGTAGTGTAGCTACACAGTTAAAATGTGGTGGGATCGTCCACAGCATGTGCCAGTAAAAGAATTTTGAAAATCGATTAAGATTTGCGAAGATATGGAAAATGACAAAGTGAGACGTTTTTTGAGACACAGTGCAGACATGCATGGATAAGGGACAACTTGCACCCTACAAGAATCTCGCAGAACCACCAGATGCATGGTAAAAATACACATAACAGAGTTAGTTTTTAGATAGATCAATATAAAAAAAAGTTTGTGCTTATATTTCACACAATGGCGAGAGCCTCCACGGGCAGATGTGCATGAAATTTTGGACAAGGGTCCTCCTCACTGACATAACCAACTGTACCAAATTTTATCTCTATCACGTGAGGAATTTTGACTCTCTGGGGGGTCGACTTTTTGGCTTTCCCATAAGAATGAGGAGTCTCTGTTCACACAGCCTGTGACGAATGAAGTAGGAAAATAACGACAGCACAAGAAGTCTAAAGAATAAAAAAAGTAAGTTTAGCCCCAGCTAGCAATATTTTTGAGCACTCAAATCAAACAGCAAACTAATTAACAACAAAGACAAACATAAATAAATACACACTAGAAGCGCTTGGACAGAACAAACCTTTGCAAAAAATATGCACTGCCACCTGGTGAATATAACTGACCTCACACAATCTGCTATTATATGATGTATATCCTTAAAAATATTCTTGCACACGAACAACAATCGCCACCCCAACTTATCACTTGGTTCTTGGGCCAACGAATGCCGCACTGGCCAAATTCAAAGTGTGTCAAAATTTGTGAATGCTTAGTTCATAATTTTTCGACTACGAAAATGAAGAGAAGCCGACACAACACACACAAACTCTTTCCATTGGCAGCAAAGGTATTAAAAAGAAATGACTGGGACTTAAATGGAAAACAATCTTTAAACAGCATAGTACTAATATGTATCCACTGAAATAACCTAGTAGTGGTGGTACAGCCTAGCAGAGCATTCACTGCCATCTGAGGAACCGGGTTGCAATTACCTGGGTACCCGGAGTCATTTTTAACTTTTAAGCAAGTAAAGAAAAAACAACAATCTAATTACCCAATATTTTCCCACAAAGTTAGTTTTTTTCATATGATATGTTCATAATGTGTATGTAATATCCAATACGTATATGTCTGTGAAAAATGGTTGAAGTTGAACCTCCCTTGCAGTACGTAACTTCACCACACAGTCAGGAACTTCCTGGAAGTTTCAATTCCATCAGTTTCCTCAATAATCAATGCAAAAAACGAGTATCAATTACTGGGATTTGTAACCGGGTAATGAATTTTGAAACCAAGTTCAGGGACCCGGTTCCTGCTGCTACAAATCACTATTCACTGCACTATCAAAAACAAATTCATCATCAGTATCATCATCATCATCCTATCTATATTGTGATCCGTAAAAAACGTGCCACTTTCATTTTTTGAATAGCTCTGTGCAGCATTGGCCGATTTTAATAATTCTTGGCGTGTGACATCAAGAAGAAACTTGATGCAAATGACTATAGTTCTGACCATCTCACCTTAATACTGCCACTACATTACCTTGTGAAATGCAGGTTATTAAACGTGCTGATAGAGAGTAGTGTCAACATCTACCACTTGCAATTCGTGCACATGCTATAATAAAGACAATGTGATATGACACGTATGACTTTTTGAGAGACAATAATTGCCAATAATTGCTATTCAGTTGATCATTTCTGAGCCAACGTGTGCATTATCCAGTATGAATTCATTGTTGTAAATGGTCAAACTACGACTTCTGCATTTCACAAGGTAGTTTAGCAACAGTATTAAAGTGAAATGGTCAAAACCAAAGTCATTTGCATCAAGTTTCTTCCTGATGTTGCACGCCAAAAATTATTAAAATCGGCCACTGTTTCATGGAGTTATACAAAAAATAAAAGTGGCACATTTTTTATGGACAAACGGCATTAATCCACTGTAACAGCCGAGCCTACATGTATCTGTCACTCCATGACTGCGCTGATCCGCAGCCGAAACAACAGCGAGTTGGGTGACGTCGGGTCAGCAACATACAGTTCTTGACCATCCTCTAGACCAAGCTCTGTCAACACAGGTACACAGAGTTTATTACACTCCTCATGGCAACTCAGCCTGGCCATCCTTCTGGTGAGGCAATGACTAAGGGCATTACCTAGGAAGCAACTTTAGCACAACAATATTAGCCAATTTTACCAGGACTTCGAGCATGCTGACCTAGCTAGTTAAAAGTAACAGTAATAATAATAGCAATAACAATGTTTATGGTGCTGACATCGCAGCAGTGAACTGCCACTGCGAGAGTTCACCTGGTTCATTTGGTCAGAACAGCACGAGCTGCCAACCTTTGGACCAGACCAATTGACCTGAAACTCAGATCCACCTGTAGGCAGCTACAAGTACTACACTAACCATTGCCATTTATTATTACTCAACCCGAAAGCCATCCCATGAAAGGTAGATGGCTGAGACGATCTAGTTGGCTGGCTTCATACAGAGATGGTATATCCGCAGACAGTCACCCATCTGAATACTAACCAAGCCTGCCGTAGAGTAACTTTGTTGATTAAATGAAACGCGTTACTGCTACGCCATGCCACCAACCAAGATGTTGCCATAACTAGTTCAACTGGGTTCAAGCGTGAGGGGCTCAATTTGACATGCAACAAACTCTAACACATGCACAGATCTTCATCTTCCATGCTATATTCTGACTTTGATCCCATAACTAATGCATAAGATTAATCATTAAATTTCAATTTGAATTACACAGCTAGGAAAGCATCATAACGTGGATGGACTGTTTGCCTTTAGACAGCAGGTAATATTTCCGTCTCAGACTACAGCACAGTTAGCAAGTGAACAAACATTTAAATACTTTGTTTTAGCACATTTGTGAGAACTGTTATGTGAGGTTAACTGTTGAAATTTTTGGTTTGTCAAAAGTTTCTACAAAATGTAACGGAGAAAATCAGTACCACGGAGTGTCTTCTTGAGGTTGGGTTTTGTAGCAGCTTCAATGGACTGAACTGTTGACATGTACAGTGTTCTATTCTTACCATTCACCATCGTCACCAAGCCTGGAGATTTCAACTGACTGCAGAACATATACACACAACACAATGTGAAACATAAGTCTTTCTCAAGCCTTAAGGCCCACAGGGCAGCACTGATATCTGTTCCTTTGCCCTCAGCCCGACACCAGCTGACACTGCAAGGCCACAGATACGGAGCTAGTGCATCGAGTGTAGATGTTGCTGCAATAGCCCACCAACTCCTCTTTTCTCATCACACATCGTCAAGGTTGAGGAAGTGATGCTTGATGATGCTGGAGATGATGCGAGAAGAGCGTGGGAGGGGGATGTAGAGTCGTTTGCAGATGTTGTGCTGGACGAACTGTCATCGAGTACGGACGTCGACATGCCATGCCAAAACTTGTTGTCGACATCCTTTCAAAGGCAGGCAAACCAATCGGCTGTTGGTTCCACCACGAAAAGACAACTCCACATGTAGATCCCAGCTTTTCCCGATATTCATTTCACCTACCCAAAGAAAAATGGCCAGGATGAGTTGGCCTGACTGGCTGGTTAGTGGTTACATAATTTTTTTTTATGGAGATGGTTTACCCATCCGTAGACGGTTACCCATTCAAGTACTAACCGGGCGCAACATTCATTAAATTTGTCGATGCAACTAATATTACCAACTAAGCCAGGCCGTCACCGCTAAGACAATAATAATTTATGAGGCTATGACATTTAAGACTACAGTGCAACTAATTTAATACAAAAAGTCTACCATCTATTATTTATGAAGCAAACTATAAGAAACTATAATCTTCTAGTATGTATGTTATTAGAGCAGTTAATTAGCTGAATGTAGGACCAGTGTTGCAGTTGTTGAGGTCCAACCACCGATGGTTGATTTCTACGGTTATCTTTATCTTATCTAATCTTAGTCTGGCTAAGTTACATAAAGGCTGATAGAATGTAGACCATTTGCGAGACATGCAACAGATGTAGACAAATCCACGGTGAAGACATCCACTATGACAGTACAGCAGACATGGTAGACAGTTCACAGTTTACAGAGTTATGGCAAATACTGACTAGATGGCATAATCTGTAAGTTTGCGTATACTCACTAGGAGGCATTTTCTGTCAAGAATGACAAAATGTCCTGCAGTTTGTCTGTTTCTGCAAACTTGATGGACTGCGGCACTTGTGAGCACACGGCACATCGCTCCTAGAATGGCACAGTGCCAACAGACTACACTGTGAAAACAATGACACATGGCAACAGCACACTGGCAATTCTGAACCAGCACAGTGTCAAAACAAAACAGTGAAATAATGATAGAAACAATTTTAAAGAAAAAAGTAAGTGTTTTGGCCTTATCCACTTAGCAACAATGCAAATAAGACTGTACGTTAATAACAGATTTTTCTTCTGCGCTACGAGGCTTTTTGTTGGCTGACAGAAAAGACAAATAATAACAAGCAAAAAATACCACATTAACATTTCTGAAAACGTTATTTTTGAGGACCCAGCAAATTGAAACTAACTGCAGAGAAAAAGTGGCCTATTCAACACTCAGCGTGCTCGGAGTCGACGAGGGGAGGAGTAATGCCAATTTCAAACAGAAAGCAGGTACAAGACATCAGTGCTAAGTTTCAATGTGAGGTAGCTAGAAATGGCAAAATCAAAAAGTTGGAATTGTTTGCCCCCAACAAATTTTGGGGGTGGGGGAGGGTGTTACCCAAACTGCAGAGGGGGAATTGACAACAGAATATCGTGTGAAAAATTCATGAAGATTGGTTCAGTCAAACTTCAGTTGCATGCCCACGAAGTTCTAAGACTGCGCAATGACCGGGCAAATTGGAACTTTCACCATTATGAACCGCACACCAAATTTGACTGGAATAAGTACAAAGCTGAAACTTGGCAGTTTTTTTTCACTGAGACATTGTGTATAAAAATGCGGAAAATGAGCCCGACTGCATTGTAATTAAGGTCGCTAAGTGGCGCCAAAGTAGACATTTCATGCCAAAATCAGCCACCATGTCGGGCGGGACGTCAGACCCTACTCACTCAGTCACTCACTCACTCACTGTCCAGAATTTTGCCCTAATAACACGACTACGCATCAGTAATGCAAAGTATGCAAAATTTTGTAAAGGCAAACACTGTGACTTGCATTCATTCTCAAGATTAGAATTTCATAGTTTTGGCCCACCGATACGCTACATTTGGTCACCCACAAAATGGGTTTTTTTCAGAAATTTTTTTCCTGGAGACAGTCGGCATGAGCTCGGTCAAGGCTGAGGACAAATGGTGCAAGGCGCGGTCGATGAGGCAGATGGACGGTGAAATGGCAAAAAGCTGCCATGAGACAGGGGACAGACGACGAAAGTTCTGGTCAAACCAGGGAGGACAACTAGAGGCAGCACGAGGCCGGAAATGGACGGCGGGAGAACCGGTCGAATGGAGGACAGATGGCAAAAGGGGGCACGAGGCCAGAGACGCCTGCTGAGACTGAAAACAAACGGCAACCGACAGTCCGACACAATAGCAGCAAACTGGGCTCGGCCGCTCGCTATTGTATGGCAGAGCAGCAACTGCTGCATGCATCCCATGCATTGGCCACTCGACTGGACTTAGTCTATTTTCACTTAAAATCGCCTAAAAACACTTTTTGGGCTCTAGCGCCCAAACCGCACGTCCTAGCAAAAAAGTGCTCAAGACAAAAATTGATCACCTAAGTACGTGCTATCATACGACAGTGATATGGAGATGCTCAGTCTTTAACTCAGCCCGCTAGAGGGCGTTAAACCGTCAAAAATGGCAAAAAATAGACTTTTGGAAAGGCATATTTGGAGGCTTGTAGCCCAGCTATTCCTAAAGATATCCAGACTATTTGTGCACCGTTGGCTAGGAGAGGGTTTGCTTTAACATTCGTGTGTGAAATAATATTTGTCTGCACACTATAAATAGGTCTGCAGCAACGGCAAATGTTGCACACAAAATTTGTGATTTTAAGGCCAAATTCGGGAAGCTTTGGCCCAGAACCCCCTGCACTGACCAGCCAATGAAGTAGCGCATTTAGGGATGGGCAGCCTACAAAATTCCGCATCGACAACATTTTGAAATGTAGTAGATTTTGGAGTAAAATGTTTTAAATACTTGCCGAAAAATGTTGAAAAAATGGGCGAACATTTGGGGAGGCGGGTGATTTCTGGGGAAATACATGAAAATTTTGAAATGTATACCCCTGTATTTGAATTGAATTCTTAATAGTTTGCTGCATAAAGCAAATAGATAGAGTCCACAGTTTTGGCCCATCGATGTGCCCCGTTTGGTGACCCCGAAAATGGGAACTTTTTTCAAAAATTTCTCTCTCGCCACCCATTAAATTGTAAGGCATAAAACATTACCTGTTTATAGACCCTTAAGCCCTTATGGCAAAAAAATTTCAGTGCCCCAACTCCCATATTGGAGGAGATATGAAGGGTCAAATTTTTTTCTCACTCCTTACCCCTCAAAATCTAAGCATCAGATTTTAAAAATAATTTACAGGCGGCCAGCCCTTGATGCTGCCTACAACTCCTAAAAATTTCGTGAATTGTAGGCACCATAGATTTTTTTGCTACAAGAAAAAAACTATGTTGAGTGGATTGCGGGTTGTGGATTTCCTCTGAAACGGAGTCTTAATTTTCTGTTGGATACTTCTTCACAAAAATAACAGTATTATCAGCAGCAAAAATAGTTATAAACAGACAAACAGGTAAAAAAAACAACAGGCAAACAGATTGACACAAATGGACAAACAAACAGACATACGTTGCGTTCAGCTTCAAAAGTGTGTGTGTACACTCCCTCGGTGTCACTGAAGTTCATGTAGTTGTTTAGCGTTGGACAACACCTGATCAGAGAAACACAGAAAAACAACACAACTAAACTCACGACATCAAACTGAGACGAGATAAACAAAATCTTGTTAATGGCTTAGTTGGTAATGTTACAGGTCAAATCAATGCAGTTGATCAACGCCAAACCCAGCTGGTACATGGACTGTCGGCAGATGTGTAAAGCATCCAGGAATGTAACCAGCCAACGAGGTTAACTCAGCCTGGCCATCCATATTAGGTGTAGGTAGGCACAATAAATACGAAGCTAAAAAAGAATTTAATTAACAGTTACAATCTCTTGTAAACATAAAGAAAAATAAGTAACAAAAGTAAGTAAGTACAGTACTTACAACAGTAAAACATATTAATATAAAACAAAAAAAACAATGCACTTAAGACAATAAAGCAATTACAAATGTGTAACACACAATCTAACCACAGCTGTATGGAGCTCGAACAACAAAATTCTCAAATTTTTATACTGACAAAGAATAGTTCAATGAAACTTAAACTCACCGAGATGCGAGCTTAAACACTTCAGTAGCACAAGCAGCTGTCACACGCACACAAACACAGACTTAGACTCACGGCACATGAAAACATACAGAGACAGACAAACAGATGAACTAGTACACAGACAAAACGAACGTGACTGACAAAGATATTTTATTTTCAACTTGATTTTTGTTTTAGTTTTTATCTAATTCTTAAGACTGTTTGAAGACAGCGTTCCTACAGGTTTTCTGTGGCAAAATTCCCTGACTTTTCCAGTCATGAAATGACAATTTCCCTGACATTATCGAAACAATAACCTTATCGCACAAATGCCATAAATGGTATTAAGTAATGAAATAGTACTAATAAAGCAATATGCAAACGACAGAGGCCCTGGTCAAAGAGTCAGATGGTAAAGCCCCCCTGAAGCTGAAACACGCCTAGCTTTTGGACATTCAATGGAAGCCGCAAATTTGCCGGCTTTCTAATATTTGGAGATGCAAAAAATCACCGTTATCTGCAGTCTGCATGACGCAAGATCAATTTCCCTTACTTTTCAAAAATAATATTTTCCCTGACATTTCCCTAACAACACAAATTCCCCGACATTTTCCAGTTTTCTCTGACCTCTATGAACTAGAGCTGTCTACGCGTTAATTTTTTTAATGCTTTAACGCACTGCATTAATTTTTTAATGCATTAATTAATGCGTTATTAACGCACCCAAACCCATCAAAAAGAAGAGTAGGTGAGGTCACCCCGGCCCTGTCAATGTTTGGAGGGTGCCACCTGTATAATATAGAAAGTTAAAAAGCAAATCAAAACACATTTTTCAACAATAACTGATGTCACCGCTAGCATAGAAATCTATTAGCCTGCCATCTACTTACAGTAGTGATGGTTTATTTGCAGTAGTTTAGTTACATAAATTCATTCGATTGTCAAATAGCTGCAGTTTAACGGAATATTGGAACTTTTGCTTCACAGAATTTAGTAAATGAAATAAATTTACTCATATATGTTAATTTTTTAACACGCATTAATTCTTTTAACGTGCGTTAACTTATTAACGGACTAACGCTTTAATTAATGCATTTATTTAACAGCTCTAGTAAGAACCCTGTGAGAAATGTCTTTCCAAGAAGTCAAGTGCACCGTCCAGTACTGACAATGAAACTCAAAGTAAGCATGAAGAAAATAAACTAAAAATGCAAAACACTACGAAAATGCAGTAACACTCACAGCTGCACAAGGCAGAAATGCATAGATACAGTGAAAGGCAGTAGTGTCTTAGATTAGAGATTAGAGTACCCAACCCACCTGCAACAACGGCATTGGTTGAAGCCACGGCGGGAATTATTCGCTTCACAACACCTGATAGCACATTAACAACAACAACTACTAATACTACAACTGCTATTACAAGTGATACTACTATAACACAACACACACACTATAACACACATCAGTCAGCTAGTCAGTCAATGCTTCCAACAGCTGCGCGGTATAAACAGCTGTGTGCGTGCCGTGGTGACGGATGAAGCAAAAGCAGTAGTCAACAGCTTCGTCATCTCCATCAGAGTTGACTACTGCAACAGTCTGTTGACCGGGGCTCCTCGCTACCAGCTGGATCGTCTACAGTCGGTGCCGAACACAGTGGCGGGGTTGTTCATCGGCACCAAGGACAACAGCATCAGACATGTGCTGAGGGACTGCCTTCACTGGCTTCCAGTCCAGCAGCGCGTCCAGTTCAAGTTGTCTGCTGACATTTAAAGCGTTGCACGGACTTGCATCAACGTATCTCGTCGATCTGTGTCAACCAGTGGCATCAGCTGGCAGCAGACAGAGACTGTGATCTGCCACTCACGACGACCTCGTCATCAGCCCAACTGTTATGAACTTTGTTGCTCGGTCGTTTGCTGTTGCAGGACCCAAAACCTGGAATCAGCTTCCAGCAGACATTCATGCAGTTGACTCTGTTAACCCGTTCAAAACCGCTTTCAAAACATTTCTGTTCCGTAGTTGACTATTAGTATAGACTAGACACGTCTCGCCCTCGTAATTGGTTTTTGCATGTTACGGCATGTTAGAAATTGTCTGTGTTATTATTATTAACCACTGCAACTACAACAACTACTACTACTGCTGCTATTTGAAGCTATGGTAGAAGTTAAATTTTGTTTCACAACACCTGATAGCATAACGACAATAACTAGTATTATTACAAATGCTATAATAACCATGCAACAGCATAACATGACATCATATGACAACAGACGAGAGAAATTGAAGCTCTCTGCTTCTGCCTGCTTTCTAGCACATTTGGTCACCCATAACCTTCTGACCTTTGAATCCAAAAGTTAATCAGATCACCTTTGTCTTTAAAAGTTTGGCAAAAAACCACCCATAACATAAATATTGCATCACACCACAAACAGATAGTGATACGGATGGACAACACAAAGACAAAATGCACAGGTACAATGCACCATGATTCAAAAAAATAGGAAACTAGCATTTTTTATAAAAACAAAAACACATGAGGTGCAATGAGATGTTTAAATAATTATGCTACTGCAAATTTTTTTCAAAAAGTGTCAACCACTCTAAGTCCACATAGCAGTGAGCGATGATTTGACGAGGTCATGTACTGGTCTTATTAGCTTCCTAAGTTAGCTTACTGCTTTGCTAGTGAAATGCTAAACATAAGCACTGACTGACTAACACATGGATAAAATGTTATTTGCTAGGTAGCTCCTGCTACTATTATCGAATGGATTGACTTTCAGTGACTAATTGTTTTATCTGCTGTTCTTCTGTACCCTTTCAACAGTTCACAGTTGCACTCTAACAGACCTTTTCCAGGACTTTCCAGGACACCTATCATAAATTTTCCAGGAATGTTTAAATATAACGAATAAAAAAGTACTGAAGCAAGCGAAGCGAGCAGAAAAAATTTTGAACTGATGTACGCAGTATTTAAGTAAGCAACAGTCAAAACAAACTGGGTCATATACTATTGCTGCTTGTTTTCCATTTGAGCCTATGAAAATATGCGTTATTTTCAAGGATATTTTTCCAGGACTTTCGAGGACAAAAGTGATTTTCCAGGACCAGGGTCCTGCAATTTTCAAGAAAAAAAATCCAAAACTTTCCAGGACTTTCCAGAAGGCGTGGGAACCTTGTACTACTGCTACAGACCTTGTGTGAGCCGGTAGGTGAGACCAGTAATACGGAACTCGTCAGCACGTTCTAATGAGCACTGATAAATCCAGTCCAAATGATGAGGATCATCGCCGTCAATAGCAACTGTCTCTGTACCGCCAGAACATACGGTAATTGTATGTGCAAGTACATTAGCGTTCTAGTCCGGGCAGCCAGAGATCAAGTCAAGTGAATAAACACATAACAAAATAACTGCCACACAAGCACACTTCACTCGTCTCCATCAGAATCATAACCAGGATTTTTTGGCACAACGTGTTTTCACTGCGTTAGTTACTGCACTGCACTGCACTGCGCTGCGGCTGTTTCACATTTACTTAAAGTATACATTGTTTTACATTTACATGCAGTATACACTAGTGCTGGCACCATCAACTATTTCACTAGTTGACGATTGGTCAACTAGTTAACTAGTTAACTAGCCAACATTACCTAAAGTTTGCCACCAGCATGCAAAAAACAATAACTTGCAATATCGAACATCAACTATATCTTCTTACAGAGTCCTTACAGCAGTACCATCGTTTCTATTTTTAACTATTCATATGAGCAACTTTGCTATGCTGGGCTATATGGCAAATACAGAACGAAATAATGAAACTGAATTCAACTTCATATTAATTTGCTCACTTAATGTTACTGTACTTACAACAGTAAAACATATTAATATAAAACAAAAAAAACAATGCACTTAAGACAATAAAGCAATTACAAATGTGTAACACACAATCTAACCACAGCTGTATGGAGCTCGAACAACAAAAGTCAAAATATCCACGTAATCGGTTCATATTCAAGCTAATTGTAGACAGTAATGCTGCCGATGTCGCCTATTTTACCACTCACTGGTCAATAGTAAGTGTTTCGACTATTGTTAAAATTTTGACTAGCCAACTATTAATCAACCAAAATATATCATAGTTGATGGCAGCGCTATTATACATGACGCTCAGACCTCCAAATGGATTGTCTTTTGGCCACATGAGCAGACGTACATATTCCACACAGTGCTCAGGCAGTCGTGGTGTGTGAGCAATAGTACACAGTGGATAATTCACCTAAACAACAGCAGCACAAGCAGGTGGCTTGCTAGTGTAATGGTTAAAGACAGGGGACTTGCCATCGTGAGGTCACTAGTTCAACTTCTGGTCTGGATACCATCAAGTGGATGGCTGTCTGCAGACAGGTAAACCATCTCGATATATAACCAACAAGGCCAACTCAGCCTTCCATTCCTCCAGGAAAGTAAATCAGGTAGCAGTCTGTCTGGTTGGAGTTATGTCAGGCCATGTTCACTTGTGTCGAACAACAGGTAGTACTGTGAATCCCATATGGCAGATGATGCTCTGCACTCCGTAGCTTTGAGATAAGTTTTCCATGAAAAGCTATATCCTTTAAACCTTTAAAAGCAGCATTAAAATAATATGCCAGCATACCTGCATACTCACAGTCTGAGTTAAAACAAGATGAGATTTGAACAAAGAACTTTTCCTTCCAGAAAACATAGCACATGCAGGGTTCCAAGATTTTTTTCAAATTCCAGAACTTGTCATTTCCGGCAGTTCAAGCACCAAGCATCCAGACTTCAAGAACCATTCACCCGATTCATAAGGTAAAGTTAACAATTCAACGATACTTGTTAATAAACACTGTCTGTCAACCAAGAACGACTGCTTATAATACAGTGCCCAATCAAACTTTGTAAAGTATGTGCAACCGTGCATTTACTTACTGGCCCTAAATTCCATCACTGACAAAAACTTAATCAATATTTTAAGACCTAGATTTATGCCAAAAAATCAAGTACTTTCAAAAACTTTCAAGAAAAAGTGTGAATCCTACATAACAATGAAACCCCTTTTCAGACATGCAGAGCAGACTACCTGTGATGAATAGATGTCAACTGCACATATAGCCCGTTTTTTAAGCAACACATTTTCCAGAATTATTCCAAATTACATTACATAACTTTAGGCCATTGCCAAAAGTACAGTTTGGGAAACTGCTGAAACATGTAGAAAGTCAAGACATGTAGTCTAACCTGTGGTGGATAAAGATCAAGGGTGCACTCGACGCAGGCTGAAATGCCAGGGATTACAACCCTCGCATTGCCCTTGAAACCTTCCGTGCCGCCGTCGACCATCGGCACAATGGTTGACATGTCCAGTTGACCATCCTCATCATAGGATAGCAGACCAACCTTCAGACATCATCATTGTCGTCATCATCATCGTCATCATCATCCAGCAACAGTAGCCATGGTTGAAAAAAATTTTCAAAGACAAACCCATTAATTGGCTTTTTGTGGTTAAACCCAAGTTTTTTTTAAAAAAGATTCGACTTAATCGGTTTTGAGGTTTCCACGAGTACAGTACATTCAACATTTAAACATCATAAATATAAAGACAATGACCAGAGATTTTAGAAATATTTTCTATTCAATATCGCAATTAAACAGAACATTGTAAGCCACCTAACTGATCAGAGACATGAATAAGATCATATGACACAAAAAGCTAAGAAAAGTTTACCAGCATGCCGTTAATCCATCGGCGAGCAAGAATGGAGTCCAGACCACAGACAACAATGTGAAATGCTACACAGACAGACAAACAGATACATACACATGACAAAACATAGGCAGAGTGTCTTTTTCATTTGTTATTCCATTTCAGTTTTCATTTCAGCTTAAGTAACTTTTTAAGAGTTTTACTCAAAAGTTTTAGTTTTCACTATTTTTTAGTTTTAGTTACGATTAGCAAATTAGTTATTTTTCATTACTGAAGATTTGCATCTTTTCTTTTTCCAATAACAAAAAACACACAGCAAAAAATCCAGCAACTTTTACCATAATGATGACAATGATAATGTAGACAGTTAGTTTATAGAATGCTGATAGAAGTTTTTGAAAAAACAAATTTCACCAATAACTGATAGTAAAGATGATAATGTCACTCATAATCTCAAGGTGACATGAGTGAGTGAGTGAGTAGGGCTTAACGTCCCACCCGTCACAGTATAGGTCATTTCGGAATGGCCTTTCCAGGCAGAATGCACACAAACACATAGTAATGGAAGATGATGACAATGATGACAATGTAACAAATAAGCAAACAAATTAACTGTTATAATATAAGCTTAATGTAAAACTTTTTCACCAGCACACTCAAGCTGTTAAAACAATAACTGACAAAAAATGTAACAAGCAAGCAGAACACTGACTTGATCACAGAGAATCTGCTATTTTGTATGCGTGTCATAAATCACCTAAAACCAAATTTGTTCTGTTCTTCTATAAAAATGTTAAAAATTCAAAAAACTAAGAAAGAAACAAATTCAAATGGACTGAGAACTTACATTGGTAGAAGTCACCATCAAAATCTTCTAGCTTGGCATAATGACTTGCTACTGTTAAAGACTCAATCTCGATACATTCACAGTGAGAACAACAATACTGCAGCGTTAGCCACTTCACGTGCAACTGATTAACAGCAGCCAATGCTATCTGTGGAAAGCTATCGGTAACAACTATCATTGTTTTTCTCTATCCAAATGCTACAACATGTATCAGATTATAAAATAACTCATATCAACTCAAACAATGACAGTTTAGGGCTTGGGGCCAACAACTCTATCCTACACTGCTACTAGACATTAGGCACCCGGCATTACATTATTATTTCACTCACAGAGTCAACTAACTAGGCACTAGTAACATAAAGCAAAATGATACGCAGTCACATTGCATCCAGCAACTCTCCTGTTGATGAAGTCTGCCGCAACGACAGCCTTGGGTTTCCCAACATCGGATTTCCTACACCGCATCATCACACAACACTTACACTTTCCGCTTCAAATTAAACGATGCTGAAAATTTGATATTACATCGAATATTATGCATTAAATATTATTAAACAATAATAGAGTACAGTGCAACTAAATAAACTATTTCCTGATCTATTTTGAGAATTAACTTCTAATTTCTCAAACAGTCAAAACGTTCGACAATGTCCTCTGTAGTCTATGACTGATGGTGACTTCAAAGTTACTATATGATTTTCAGTCCTTCACAATATATATAAGAACTAATTTGTTAATTCTGATAACAGAGCTAAAGAATATAATATTTAAAAGTAAAAAAATATAATATCAAAAATGATGAAATATGTAGAATTCACCTAAACAAGAACTGCCTGTTCAGATTTGACATATCAATGGTGTCCATATCAATGACATGAAGTTGTGCAAAACCAAGCAATGCCTGTGAACCATAATCACATATACACAATGTACACAACTATAGATCTCAAACAAATGGTCAATGCACTGCATGATTTTGCTAGTCCTATTTAATACATCTCCATAATCGATCACTATTGAAGCAGTATTTCTCATAAACTTCTGAGAAATGCAGCAGTGATAGTCATAACTCACAAATACACTACGCAATATCCAGACACTGTTCGCTGAAAGTTTTAATCACAGAATTTGTCACAAAGTGGACTGGATCCATTACTTGTTATGTAACAAACATCATAACACTGAAGCAGCATATAATATGCCAAGTGTAGAAGCAAAAGTAAAGCAATAAACAATATTTAGCCTGGTACTGTATTTAAGAAATGTAGAAAATACTTTTGTACAAAATTAAAAAATAAACTCTCTGTCTTTTGTAACTTTGCATTTCTCTGTATGTTGATCTGTCCATGGTTTCTCATTCTCCACCTTTCTTGCTCTTTTACTACCTTATACATATATGTTAAAAAGACTTTTAAATGACGACATTGTAACTTGTAAGAACGACATTGCCAAAACTTCTAGGGCCAAAATGACTGAAATTAATCTGACACTGACAGTTACATCTATGCATTATTACCAAATAGCTTGATACAACCAGATGACAAAATGCAAACTCACTGTACAATAACTGCATTGTAATTAATCATAAATAACACTAAACAATATCCTGACACTATTCACTAAAAGTTTTAATCACAAAACATTGGGCTTTTCCAGTCACTGGTGAGACGGTCTGGAACTCACTGCCAGATGAACTCGGAGATCTGGTGTGTAATATTTGACAGTTTCAAACAATTCTTCAAAACTATCCCGTTCAGTCAGTACTAGTGTGACAACTGCATTAGATGTTAATTTAACGATATGTGCTACACAAATTCACACTTTACTTACTTACTTACTAACAACTGTCTGATGGATTGATGGTGAACAAAAACACATAAGTCTGTACAAGTAAGAATGTGAGAAGTGTGAAGACTCACCAAGTTCTTGAGCAGCTCACAGCCCAGCCCTCCAGCACCAATCACCAACACACGACATTCTGATCTGATGAATGTTAACAGCTGCAGACATGACATACGCACATTCCTGAGCAAAATTTAATCAGTATATGCTTTGGTCGCATTACGATAAAATGTCAGCCTTATGATCAAAATTTTTTGTCGATGATTCAACTCCAGGTTGGTTGCTATCAAGTGGTTACTACTTGTATGTGAAAAGGTTCATTCACCACAAAGGTAAACAGACACAAATGAACAGAGAGACAGACAGACAGACAGACATACACACACACAAAAGGCAGCAAAATAAGCAAGCAATTCATGTAACCTAATAGAGTCCATCACATACAAAAGATGATATACTAACTGTACTAACAGAAAAGTCAATAACCATCTTGGTACAAAAAACCAACCACCCAAGTCAACACGGCCTTCAGTTCCTGTGTAAACTGAGTACTGGCCAGTCAGTGTGGGGTTAAGGCAGAGTGCTCTGACCTGCATTGAAAGGTAGGGGGCACTCACAGCTCTGAGATTCTATGAAAAACTATGCACTTCTGTTTCTTTAAATGACATAATCCTTTAAAAATATCAGTTATTGGAGTCAAACATATGGAAGAATTTTTGTCAATGTGTCACATTTAGCCATGGTTCAGTCTACATATAATAAACAGTAATTGTTCTCATTTCACCTCACTGCTTGGTTCGAAATCAGCTTCAGCAAATGGCCCGCTGCGCTCTAGTAACTTCTCCACATGTTTCCAACGATCTGGCCAGTCATCTGCCATGACTCTGATCCAATCACACTAACAGCTTCACAACAACAATGCAACATCATATCTCTATTAAATGGCTCATTTGTTCCAATCTCAATCTTCAACACAGTATCTATATCCCAGTTACACTGCACTGCTATAACAACGTAACAAACTGCCAAGCACACACCAAATGTGAACTGTGAAAAACCATAAAACGCAAAAATAATAAAATGCAAAAAAATCTGCAAGTTTTGACGCAACAGCCTGGTACTATGTAAAAGTATAGATAGCTGATCCAATGGGCTGTAGATTCTCAAGTACGCAAGGCTTATCCAGCTTAAGAATAGAGTTTAGATTCATACTGCATGTCTAAAACTTCGGCAAGCTATATTCAAACTTAGAGGCTTTCTTTTTCGTATTTTTGTTGGGAAGTTTGGCGCCGGACTAAAGTTGGATACCCCAATTTAAGGCTAACCCTAACCCCAAGCCTGACCCTAACCCTAACCTAACCCTATCCCTATGTCTAACCTTAACCCGAAACATTCATATTGACATTAACAACTGACCGACCCTACACTGCGTTCAGCGCACGTGACTGCTTGTGTTTGTTTACAAATAGACTGATGTGTAGGGCTAGATGAAAATCACAGTGCAAAAGTGAAAAAATCATGGCATACTTTTTGAAAAGTCGCAAAATTCCAGGCGAATTCACGGTGCCAATTCATGGTCATATATAGTGTTAAAAAACGTCTCATTGACAAACATTTTTGTTCTCTGCCTATTCAACAATCAGTCATGTATCACCGTCTCACAAAATGACTAACATTAATCGTTTTTAGTAACTTTCAGGAACAGCGTTAGTAACAATACGCAATTATACACGCAGAAGTGAACGGCTGCAAATGATTATCATAATGATCAACGAGGTCATATTAAGGTCAACTTTCAATGTTTAACTATCGAATTTTACGGATTTTGACACAAAAGTGCAACCCGTGCAAAAATTCACGGCAAATCACAGCAAACGCTAAAATTCATGGCAAGCGTCAAAATTCACGGCTTCCGTGAATTCGTGATTTTCGTCTAGCCCTACTGATGTGTTTATAAAAGTGTAAAATTATGCAAATTGATGTTTAAATGTGTGTTGTTGTTGATTAATTAGTGATTTAATGACTAAAAAATTGTTTATTTCAAAGACAAACGTACCTAAAATAGTCACCGAAAGATTAACGAAGTAAGTTTACAACAATTAGTGTCGTTCATTCGATCGGTGATATATAAGTTTGATTTACGATTATAAATAGCGAAAATTGTTAATTTTTTGGCGAAATAACATGATTACTTACTCGTAAATTTCCAATTTCACTTACGTTAATCAATTGCTAAAGATGTCTAAAGTCTGATAATGAAGAAATATTTACGTTTCACGCTTTTCTAACTATTATGCAACAAATCGTACATGTGGACACAATGCGATCTCCATGTCACAGATGTTTACTTCAAGCGTCTATCAACCGAGAATGATTCTACACCCATCATAATGGATTTTAATTATTCTAACTGCACTTGAATGCGACTACAAACCCTAAACCTAACCATAACCCTATTCCTAACCCTAACCTTAAAATCAACTCTAATTCTAAACCTAAGTCTGAAGATCTAAAGATGGTCGTTTTCGCTTTTTAGATGCCCGCGTGTCTGATGTACATAATGTTTGATGTTACGTTACGTTATATTACTGGATGTTTAAAACTGCCATGACGGTGCAGTGCGATGTTGGCTAGAGTGAAGAAGACTGGAACAAACAAACCGATCCACCGTTACGTGTAGTCGTGCAAAAAAATAGTTCCACTTAACTTGCATGTTTGCATGCCATTCAGTGCACATTTTTATGTATTGTTAACACAGTTCACTTTGTCATTATATTTCGCTGTTAGTTTAATTACTAATATGACATTTAATGCTTGTTTCCACGAACTTCACTCGATACAACCATTTGCCTATGGCTCAAAGAATTTTAGAGGATCAGTGACCTATGCACATTTATGCACAACTGCTATCAAAATTACGACCTTCACCACAAAAT
>Ga0209367_1001866_pt1 | contig 26971 bp, 13 predicted proteins | sample WorMetLIZISLAND2_FD_187412 | JGI IMG/M metagenome (GOLD analysis project Ga0209367, IMG submission 187412) | Marine gutless worms symbiont microbial communities from Max Planck institute for Marine Microbiology, Germany - Olavius geniculatus... ... | reverse complement strand
TTCTGCGCAACAGTAGGCCCTGTGGCCAGGACTGCAAGTATACCGATCCAGTCGGTTAACCCGGCCGACTTGGGCTGTATGCTAGCTTAATTGGGCTCTGCCCTCGCCGGCTCAAAGTGCCGTCAAGGGGATGAGCTCCCTCGCAATGGACCTAGCTGTCTATGCGGAATCTTCTTCTTCTTCTTCAAGTGCACCAGTGGAAAGGGTTTTCAGCCATTGGGGCATTGTGCTACGCCCGAACAGAGCAAGAATGTCCGACACACTTCTGTCTGAACTGGTGTTTTTGAAATGCAACATTGCGTGAACAAGTTTAGATGTTGGACTGTGTAAAATAATCAAGGACGGCCAAATTAATGTCATCAATTAAAATTGCCAACAATATTTAAGGATTAGTTCTTTTTTGTGTATGATAAAGTGTTTTACTCAATAACAGCAAGAGAAATAATATTGGAATGGGATAAAACTGCTTGCAGGTTCGTTTTTTCCTACTGGACTTGGACTTGGACTTGCCCGTTTAAGGTAGACTTGGACTTGGACTTGAGGATAGGGGACTTGGACTTGGTTGTTGCTGGACTTGTTACAAGTCTGGTAGGGATAGATTTTAGGGTTAGGGTTTGTATTTGGGTTAGGGTTAGCATTTTTCAAAGATTTATGTGGCAGTAATACACACCACAAGTAAGTGTAGAATATTGGTTATAAGTTCGACGGTGGTGCAGGTAACAACAAAACTTGCCGATGGCTACCCCTGATGGCCTACTTGGTAAGCAGTAGGCTTCAGGAGCTAGTTGGCCGACTGGAAACCCATGAGGCTACAGCTGAGATCATCAGTTGCTCGGTCTTTGGCGGTGCCTATGAGCTTGTACATACCAGCTAAGGCTGTTCAACGTTGTCTTGCACCATTGAAGTAAAATGGCTATTTGCAGGACGGTCCTGCATATAACATCAGCCTTATTAAATTCGTTGTCTTGTATCATGACTAGACTGTGTCTCAAAAAACTGTCACACTTTGTCATTGTTCATATCTTCAAAAAATATTAACCGATTTTCAAAATTTTTTCAGTCTCACACTCTGTGGACAGTTAGCAATAAAGTAGTTGTTATATATCTCACCACACCTTAACTGTGTTTCTACACTATCTTGTGAAATATAGATATTCAAAAATCACCATAATCAGAATAAATACATCAGAAAAACTAACCTTGTCAAACAGTTTTGTACTAATTTTCGTACTGAAATTAAACTATGTTTAGTTTTTGTTACATGGCCAGCATTTGTAAACGAAAAGAAATAATGTTATTGTGTATAATGGCTTTTAATGTGGTGACAGAATACTGGCATTGTAACATGTCACTCACAACAAAGACAAGGCAGTGAATAAAATTTATACTAGCTCAAAGAATACAATACTGATGGAATTTTCGAAGACAAACTGCAAAAAGGAAGGACAGGGCACTTTACTAAAAAGATTTGGGAAATGCAAAGCACTGACCAAAGGCATGAGGCTGCAGACCGAAACGCATGCATAACTGAAGAGAATGGGGCCACTGTGGATGAACTGCTAGTGGGCCCAGTAAGCAACAAGACCAGAAACAAATGTATCCTTCAACACACCAGGTACTCAAAGCCCCCTGTCCTCCAACAGACAGCATTGTGAGATTGATGACTGTCTGGAGGATAACAGGGAAGATTATTAGAACTGTCATTACAGTTTAATATGCACAATTATAACGGCAAGTTCTTACAAGTTTAGGTTTAGGTTGTTTCTGTGTTTTGTGTTCCATATTAAGTTTTTCTGTAAATGTTAAACTTTGTGTTCTGTTGTTGTAAAGGTTAAAGTTACTGTTCCATTATTATGTGTCTGTGCATTTGCCTGCAAAGGCCATCCCCAAAATGACCTATACTGTGTCGGGTGGGATGTTAAACTTTACTCACTCACTCACTCACTCAAGGAGATGGTTCTAACACACTGTAGCATCATGCAGATCATTCACTGCAGTCTTGGTTTGAAGTGTCTTGTTTGTTTACCAGTGTGATTGTTGCCTATTGCTAGCTTTTTCTTACATTTATATTTCACAAGGTAGTGTAGCAACACAGTTAAGGTGGGATATTCAATAATCACTGTCCAGAGAGTGGGCTAGTGAAAAATTGTTGAAAATCAGTTAATATTTCATGAAGATATACTAATAGCAAAGTGTGACATTATTTGAGACACAGTGTATAATGAAGCAAAAAATTAACAATCAGGAGCTATCCAGCTGCTTTTGGATCCGATTTGTGAACAGAATTAGATTTCGCATGCAAAGTTTTAACTTAGATTTGTTGTACTTCCTGATCATCTGAAATTGTTCAAAAAAACATTATTTGGTAATGCTGCAGTTTAGCCTACCAAAGTCATTATAGACTATAGCAGGGGTCTCAAACTTGCGGGCCGCATGCGGCCCGCCAAGACGTCATTTGCGGCCCACGACACATTATCTGAAATTCTAAAAATTTAGGATAGAAATAAGTCGTTTTATTCATTTTACAGCATTTTTCCAGTAACCCAGCGAAACTACTATTTTTCTCATTTGCGTTCTCTTTAGTGGAGCTGCATGCTGATGCTGGCAGCGACCAACGCTGGCGCTGGCAACTTGGACCATTTCTCATCTCTTCAGGTGGTAGGCCTAAGTGAAGTCAAGCCACGGCGGCTAAAAGATTATGCAGATGTCATTTCTGGATTTCTTGCAAAGTTCGACCGATGTTTTAAAGAGTTCAATAATTTTAAACCACAGTTTGCACTCTTTGCCACTCCGTTTGATGTTGACGCAGAAAGCGTTTCCGAAGAATTCCAGATGGAGGTATTGGATTTGAAGTGTGACAAGCTGAAGCAGAAGTACACGGATATGGGTGTTCCTAATTTCTACAAATTTTTTTAGAAAAAAGTATCCAAAATTAGTCTCTGCAGTCTCCGAAATAATGGCGATGTTTGGCCGTACATACGTTTGTGAACAGTTCTTCTCATCAGTGAAGATCAACAAATCCGCTTTGTGATCAAGACTCACTAGTAAACATCTGAATGCAACATTGCGATTGGCTAACACCTGTGATTTCAAGACTAACGTTGACTCTCTGGTTTCTGCCAAATCAGCGGTAAGAGTTAGTCGGAGACGGGAAAAAATCTGAAGTTCTAAACTACAGTGTATACTATAAAAAATAACTTTTGTCAGTTGTAGGGGGCCTAATTATTACTGCATTTTGTCGTCTCTAAAAACAACACGGCCCACCGACTGACTGATATCTTGCAGTGTGGCCCGCACCCCCAAATGAGTTTGAGACCCCTGGACTATAGCAATGTCAGACTCACAGTCCGATGTTGTTTTTTTTCCAGATCGTCAGTCGTCAGTTTGATGCTATTGTTGAAGCAGAAATGTCACGTCACTACGAAACCATATATGCTCTGCTGGACACAATAAGTCCGGAGTATCGCCTGTCGTTTGGTGAAGCCCTGGCACAGCGATTAACTCAGCTGCAAAATGATCAGTCGCAATAATTTCCAAGTCAGTTATCAATTGTATTGTGAAGGATTGTATATCATGGAACTTAACGTATTGCTTTGTAACTAATTTTGTAACAATTTCATGATGTCTTGTTTGGTTATATACTTGTAAATTCTGTCTAGAGTACATTTTGTTCAACTTCCACGTTTCTTTTCATGCTAGTCTATAAAATGATTTGAATGAAAACATTGTTATTGCACTGCAGTCAATAGTAGGATTATAGTGTAAAATACTGGGCTAAAAGTACAAAATTGTACTTTGCAGTTAGTTAGATGATAGGGGGTGATTGCGTAATGATTATACACATTTTATGAAGGTCATACAAATGAGCATTTAGCTGTACAAATAGTGAGTTGAGAACTGCAGAAGTGATAACTACTGTATCTTGACTAGGGATTGCAATCCTGGAATCCTGAATCCTGAGATCCCGGCTTTTTTTCGCCAATCCCGAATCCTGAGATTGGCAGCGTCTCAATCCCAGGATTTCGGGATCACAAAAGAGTTAAAATTATACTTCTTGTGTGTTAAATAATAAAAATAAAATTTTTTAGCCATCTCATGAATAAAATATTTTATGTGTGCACATAATACTTCATTTTGTGCACTGTAATTTGTATTTTTACAGTCACTGTCACTCCCTACAGTTTGGATGGTATATTTTCTGTAGGGGCCTATACTAAATCCTATGCATGAAATAACTCATTTGGGGATACTAAAATAACGACAAATCTGTAAGCCTGATCCTGAAATGGGATCCCGTGATTACAAATTTCTCAATCCAGGATCTCGGGATTGAGAATTCAATCCCGGGATTGCAATCACTAATCTTGACCGGGATAATGTGCTGATTTTTAGTATGGTATCAATGTCTGCCCAGTGTCACTACACATTCCATAAGTCCATTTTATAAGTTGTGGTATTTTTTGCGATTTATTCTGCCACTTCTATGTTGTGTACAGGTGTTGCTTGTCCTGCTTATGAAAAAGGAAACAGTTTTAGCACCAGCAACAACACACTTTGTCGTTGTGTTTTATTGCATCTTGCAATACTCGGTGTAACTTTCATGCTGAAATTTTTAACGCATGAATTGACTTCAGATGTCAGTTAAACGTAGCACTTTTGCTGCATGCTTATAGAATTGTTGCAATTTGGATTTTATTGATCAGACATGCATGTGAACTTATTTGTGAATTTCAGTTGTTTTAATTTTTTAATTCTATGATTATCTGCATGTGTATTAATGTACTGAAAAGTTTATTGCACATAACAGAGATGTAGTTAGATGTGAAAACTGTAATAGCAAAGTGGGAAGAGAACGATTTTGTTTTTTAGCTATGCATCCTTGAAGCTTTCATTTAGTTCATTCTGTAATACAACAATTCCAGCTGCTTTTGTACAGTTTACACATTTATTTTTCGTTGTTTTCACTGATCCGAGTTACTGTTTCCAAGCTAGCAGTTGTATTTTTTGTACGAATGTGATAAATTGATACAGTGACATTTGCGTATGTTATGCTTGTTTTCTACTAGTGATCTGATTGATACGTGTTCACCCTGAATTATCAATGTTATGACTTCTTGACACTATGAAATAATCGAAGTGTTTAGGTTTTAGCTTTTGAGATCAGTCAAGTTTGTTTGTGATTTGGTACAGTTCTTGAAGCACCTAGTCATATTTTCATTTGCACAGAATTTCTACATTACGGTAGATATGAGTTTTAATTTTTAACCGCAAGTAGTTGGCTGCTCTGTTATGTTATGAAGTGTTATAATGCTTACCGTTGTATATTCTTACAATGCTTACAGTGAGTCAAATGAAAGCAGCAAAAGACGAACATTTTTTGTGTGTTCATGTAGTCGATGCTACAGTGATCTAGGTGAAGTGAAATGTATGGACAGTGAAGGTTTGTTGTGCAACCTGAAATTCATGTAAGGCTGGAAATGGGAATCTTTCATATATAAAAATGACTATTTTGAAATAAAGACAGCGTAAATTCTGACTTATAAATCACGGACTAGAGTCAGCCTAGATACCTGCCAGCCTAGTAATCACATAACATTAGAAATATTGGCTACCACTGGTGAATTTTCCTCAGTATGATTAGGCTCCAAAGGATTTCGTTTTGACGAAAAACTGACGAAATGACGAAAACTGGCAGTAGTGACAAAAATATTGATTTTTAACGAAGTTTGACGAAATTTACTGAATTTTTGCTTTCCGACAAAGGGAAAATGGCATTTTTGGCAGAAAAATCCTTTGGACCCTGTTTAAAATAACAAACATTAAATTTCGGATGGCGAAAAATGGTGATTTTCACAATTTGTGGCAAACTTTTTGACAAAGTTTACACTTTTTGATAAACGAAAAAAAAACGTGGAAGCCAAAAGTCTCGAAACTGTTTTGGCAAGACTTTAGGAATGAGTTAACAGCAATTGCACTTATGCACTGCTGAAAAACCTTATTTTAAGATGGCAAAAAATGGCAAAATTCTGGATTTTTGGCAACATTTTTGATAAAATTTGCACTTTCTGACAAACAAAAAATGGTATTTTTGGCGGCAACATCCTTTGGAGCCTAAGCATGATTTAACAGTGCCCACTTCGTGTCAGTGACAACAAAGATGCATCTGTGTATATTTATCATTCATTTTATGACAATGTGACACAGTGTTACAATGAACAATACCACCACAACATCAAGCTTATATACATAGTGTACACACACAGAAGAGTTTATAAGCCACTATTGATATGAAAATTCAGGTCGATTGGATCCAATATATGAAACAGTAGCATTCTATATAGTAGCATTGAGTTGGAGTGTAAAATGAGAGAAAATGCAGCCAATGTTACAACTTACAGCAATATAACTTTAGCTCACAAATTGTTAAAATATGTTTTCAGAAAAACCTCAACACTCACTGATGACTAGAAAAAAGATTTTGACTATTTTAACCGAATGATGGCATTATCAGCAGGTGTAATGCAATATCACAGGGCTCCCACTTTATATTTTCTTTCAGGACACCAAAACTTCCAAAATTTAGGACATTAATTGGAACACAACAAAACTGTACAATAATGAAGTACTAAAAACTAAGCAAAAATAATGTCTGCTAATATGACAAATCCACCGGGATACCAGTATCATTATTTCTTTTGGGTGAATATTTTTTAATTTTGTAATTTTCGGGATCTCCAACACAAATCTGCTTAATTCGGAACAAGCTTTAAATGTCGGGTCAAGTGGTAGGCCTCGATTTCAACATAACATCGCAGCAACATTCAATATTTACTAACTGTTACTGAGTAACAATGAGTGCCATGTTTCGCATCCTAGAAAAAAAAGTTGCTGGGGAAGAAGGGCAAATGACGAAAAGTATGTTTATAAAAATTTAAAGATTTTCACTTTTTATAAACATACTTGTAACAAATGCAGATAGGTGAGAAAATGGAAGGGGCAAGGGAAATCTTGCAAAGTAACTAAACACGGCACTCGCAACAACATGTAAACTACCACAGTTCATGGGCTAGTTTTATGTGTGATAATCAACGGTGGACTACATTCAGAATTAACCAACTGCACTTAAACTTACACTGATCACTTTGAGTGAAATGCACATAGATTTGCACCTAGCATGTAAGTTCAGTTTTCAAGTCAATAAGTTTGGAGTTGTGTGCGATAAAAGCAAATGACAATACATAATGCACAGCTTCACACACAGAAACTCAATTCCAACTATGCTGAATGCTGACAAAGTAGCATCATTAAACTGTACTAGCAACAAGTCCACTGTACTACACAGTACTCTACACAAGACGAAATCTCAATTACTTGAGACCACATCAAGAACGACAATTCCAAAAATTAAGAATACCGCCACCAGGTCAATGGACGGGCATGGTCACTTATTTGGTGGTAAAATTCTGGCATCCTAGAGTCATTTCAAAAGTAAGTTTTGCATTGTGTGTAATCACTAATCACCAAATAAATTAATTTATGATGACAAAAACTTGAAGATCAAACGTGTGAGACCAAAATCAAAAAATCAAAGTACAAAAATGCAGATGGAGATTAACTTATGCCCTTGGACATATGTACATGTCAAAATATGAGACAAAGAGCAAGCAAGGCCAACACCACACTTTGCTGGTTTCAAGACCAGCCTGGACCAAAATCATGGGGTTAAGACCACATCCATGGTGTTACATAAAATAAGGCAGCCTCATGTTTCATGCTGCCACAGAGACTGAATAAATAGCTGCAGTTTTATTAAATATGGCAAACACTGTTACTGATGTATAATACACTGGCATATCTCCTATGATAAAAATGCACACATAGATAATCGATCAAAACGTTAACTGATGACATCTGATGCACTTTAAATGTCAAACATTAACATGCTTGAAAACCTAACCTGTCTCAAAATGGCTTACCAGATAAAACTTATTTATTACTTATTCACTGTTTTCCATGGGCTGTATAACTTGAGTGGATCTGACAAATTTGCACTTAGCTGCAGAACTATGTAATGTTTCCCTAGACTCTGGCCAAATTTTACATGGACAATAAACAATGTACATGAACAATGATTACAAGAAACAAAAATATACATAGAACCACTACAAGCACATCGCGATATTTACTATTTTAAATTTTAATTAATATAAATGTAGTTCTGGTAGCATTTTAGCATCAGTATGCAACAGCATTATGAGTAAATGAGATACATACTTGTACTTATGTCATTGATAAAACAACAGCATGTATCAACATTAAAGAAAACAAAACAAAAAGAACACACAATGTTATGCCACAGAAAGCAAAAAGCACACAAACATCAAAACAAAAGCACCTTCAATCATGTTGAATTAAAAAGGCATTAGCACAAATTATAGATATTTGCAATTACGAACATTACATTAAACATCTGTCATAAAGTCATCTGTGTAAACAAACACTGTCCAACCACTCAACAAAAGACTAGATAACAAACTTAAGTTTCACTCATCAGTAACTCAGTACCTCATAACTCAAATTGGAATGCACATAGCACAGACAAGCTGAAGCAGCTGTCAGATGATCGACAAAATCAGCTGATTTCATCTGCCGACAAAATTGCCTGACAAAAATCTGTCGTGTGACATGCAAAATTGCCCAATTTTGTCAGTCAAGATAGAGCATGTTCTATCTTTGATGATTTTGTCGGCCAACTTTTTGTATATCAAACAACAAATTTTGTTTATGTTGCCATGGTGATTGTTTACAATAGAAGATGAATATTCATGTTAGTTATTTATTGTGTTTATTATTTATTTTTGTTCATTAGATGCAGAAATAAGTGACACAAGTATTATTTTGCGACCTGCATTCTGCTGTTGTGCTAGCTGTTATCATATGAAGTAGCAGACGAAAATATCGGCCGTGTGTCATGGTTCAACGACTTTGTCGGGCAACTAAACCACGCCCACAAAAGTCGGCTGACTTTGTCGTTCGTCTGACATCTGCTTAAGACAACTTTTCATGCTTCTAGCCAGCCACATATTATTAATTTACATGACAGCTGTAACTACAGCATAGTCCTTTAAGTTCACGCTTAATCACAGGTATATTATGCTCCGCTGTTCCAATAATGGAAAATGACTCCATATTCAGTTTCATATACTGTACATGAGAAGTGAAACAGGCTCCCTGTACATTCCCGATGTATAACTAGTGATCAAACTGTCAGACTGTGGCAATTTGACAGATGCAAAGTTGCTAAAAACCAATTTATAAAATACATACATAGTGTACCAAAAGAGAACATTTGGTTTTTGATATGCACAAAACAAACAGATACAACAGAACAAAACAGTTTGATATAAATGCCCAACCGGACAATACTACAGTGTCTATGACAAATGAGTCTCTAGGAATAATTGTGTACCCACTGAACAGAACTCACCAATATGAAAACTAAGCTTGTATTTTAAGTACACAATGCAGCACAATAATTTTCTCTGGAACATCACAAGCAATTGGACAACTTGCCGTGAGCCAAATATGCTCCGCAGAAGAGACACTTTGCAGCAATGCCACAGAAGAATGGCTAAAATTACAATAACAAACAGTAATCTTACTAATCTGCCACTTTTCTACACTTCACTAAAACAATAGGGTCAGCAAATCACCAACATTTTTTACACGTGGCCAATTTCAGTACCAGTAAAGCTGGCATGATACCGCGGGTGAACGACAATATGGCAAAAAAATATGCAGGTAAAATAGCATAAACCAAATATGTACAGCGCCGCACAAAATTGGTTGCGTAGCTAAAAAAAGCACAATTCAAACAGTAGCGGGTGTTGGATTACTAATTTACTAAGCAAATAATACTGCACAAGGTGCAGAAATAAATATATTAAAACAACATCGACACTTGACACTTGATCAGTGTCTAATCAACAACAATGGCTTAGTGGATTACAGAAATTGACTCGGTCCAAAGTACTGACCCTATTTCAATTCCTGCTAACACATACAAAAGGCCAAATGCTCCAAAAAAGTTCCCACACATTTTTTTAAAGTAGCATCACTAGAGAGGAATACAAGCAACAAATAGCAGCCAATTTTAAGTATCAGGCCTGGTTTTGAGATCAATAAGTAATACATATGCATAGCATACAGTGAAAGCAGCAAATAGCTGAGATATGTGGTTATGTAATAATATAGCAATAGCTAACTTTGAGAACTGCAGTACCAAGTACTGGTAAATTAGTGGGCTTGGAACCAGCCAGCCTGACGGTTAAGAAGGGCAGACTAAGATCTTTTTTATATGCCAAGGGTAATGATAATGTTGACCAGTATACTCCCAGTATAAAGATAGCATCTATGGGAACCAGACATAAGACACTGAAGAAATTTTGAGTTTAAACCTAAACTCAAAAAGTGAGGTGAAAGGTGAGGTAATAGATCAAAAAGTCCAGAGGGGCAACCAGGACTGGCAAAATGGCCACTGAAACGACGTACACGCTTGTGCGTGGTCATGAGCAGCAAGTATGACAATATTACACTAAACGAGGTACAGATGCACAAAACAACATCAGATATTCAGCACATGATTAATTACGTAATCGGCAGAGAGAGATAGTGCTGATGCTAACAACCGAGGCATCCCACATTGTTGACAAATATTGAGACAATATCATTGAACAAATCAGCAGTGATATCAAAAATTGTGACAACAAAAGACATAACCAACTAGCTGGTGCACTGCACGGCACAATGGCCACCCTACGTGCCAACTTTGGGTGAGTCCAAATTCCAGTTTGAATTTTTGTTTGACCACAAGTCAACAAATTACAATTATCATCCATTTTGACACATGCAAGAAAAACTGCACTTTGCAAAGGCATTTTCCAGTCGTCAATATTATGCTTCGTTCCAGAAATATTCCCAATCAAAGTCTAAAGTTGACCAAAATTTGACGTTTTGTCTACAAATTGTTTGACCCAGTTTTCAAAATTGCACATATTTCGGATCATATGGCAATGTTTCGTGGTGATTAATCAAGAGACCTCAGAGACTATGCACTGAAATAAAAAAAATGCAGCTAAAAAATGGCCTGGCCTTAGTATCGCAAGAGCAGCCAGAACATGTTATGGGCCTACAACTGATGCTAACCGCACAGCAAATGTGCTTAGCAGCAGCCGCCACCACTGTTCTCCTGCTCACGCTGTTCCAGTGTAATACTATCACGTGGATGTGCATAGCCCGCCTTGATACCATCCCAGCCATCTTCTACATAGACCTGGCCACTTTCAAGCATCCGGTATATGTCACGTGTCACTGTAAGGAACGTCTCTTCGATGTTCTGTCCCGTTCTGGCCGACGTTTCCAGGAACCGTGCTCCATGAAATTCCGCAAAGTGCCGGCCTTCCTTCGCCGTCACTGCACGTTCAGCGTCGCGATCTGCTTTGTGACCGACTATAGCGTAGACTGCCCGCTGAGGTTCAATGTGCAGCTGGGCTTCTGACAACCAGCCCTCGAGATGCTCAAAACTGCGTCGATTTGTTATGTCGTAGACAAGCAGCACACCAACCGAGTTCCGGTAATAAGACTTTGTGATAGACCTGCGAACAAAAGTACTGCATTAATATAATGTGTTTACGTCATAATTCAGTGCCATCAGTAACATTACAAGCAGTAATAACAATAAACTCTCGGGATTATATTGATATACACTGTGAAGCTATGTATAAACAACTACATTAAAATTTCTAGCGATCACTTTTTAACCCACAAGATCTTCACTATAATAGGTATCGAATCACAAAACTATGATGGTGATGACGATGATAAATTTAGAATTCTATGCAATCAGACTCACAAAAAAATGAAAATGCCAGTTATTGACCAATTTGTAGTCACATGAATCGTGCTGGTTACTACAGAAAATAATTTATATGCTAACAGTTTTATCATATGCCCGGTACTAACCGAAATCGCTCCTGTCCAGCAGTGTCCCACAACTGTAGCTTGACTTTAATGCCCGGTTTCACTTCAATCAGTCTGGCGTAGAAGTCCACGCCCACCGTAGGATCGCAAGTCTCTTCGTACCGACCCTCGGTGAAATATTTCAATAACGACGACTTCCCCACTGTGCTATCGCCTATTAGTATCAATCGGAACTGATAGTCGAATATAGGGTCCACCATATTTCACAAAATCAGCAATTTAATATCATATTATGCGAAACTGCGCCTAAATTCTACACATAGAATATATATTTATAGTCCAAGGCTTTTGGTAGGGCTGTGCCAATTACTCAAAAAAGCAAAGTCGAAGTATTACCGGGTAATGAATAATACAGTAACAATACAGTATTCTATTCTTATTAAGGTATACTTCAACAATTTTGTAAAAAACAGTTTTAACCAATTACAAAGTTTCATGACAAGCCAGACATGCACATACTGCTGTTAGGAGTTTTCAACTAAAAGTACAAATGTACTTTCTGCAGCGGCGCAGATCCAGAAATTTGGAATATGGAGCGGAAAGGTGAAAGGCGGGGTTTCAAGAGGTTTCAAGAGATGCTTTCTCCCAATTTTTAAAAAAAATTTATGCAAAAATAATGCATTTCATGCAAAAATTTTATTTGTTCCAAGATGCATCCGGTCAATATATAAGTAAGTAAGAAAGTAAGTAAGTAAATGATTTATAAAGCGCCAAAGTCTCAGACAGAATCAGGGCGCATAAGAGGGAGCGCCCCCTCCGCCTTCAATCAACCGCTGTTAGTAGGTATTTTACTGGTATGCAAGTTGGCAAAATTAGTTACAGTAATTGTTTTTAAACCTACTTTTTGTAACTGCCATAGCAGCCGTACCGTTCGAGCATATACTGGATGCCAGTCACAAGATCGATTACTCGAGGCATACTGTCCCGCATATTTACTCCCGCGAAGCACACACGTTTTGTATACCGGTATAAGCTTTATTTTATTAAGCTTGTAATCTGAATTATATTTAACTATTACTAATTAATGATTGCCGTTATTTTTGCCGGTAAGATTCTACGGTTACGGTTAACCGATTATTAAATGACACATCACCACGTTATGATTTCAAAGAATATTGCTTCATATTGGAGTCATTTTTGTTGTACAATTTTATCAATTATTGTGTTTAAATCGTAGAACTGTTCACCGGTTATTTATTTAATGTGTTGCATTTGAATCAGTTTTGCAATATAAAACTATAGCACATATTAAAATTTACGGAAACTCGTCGAATTGACCAGGTCCGGCAGTTCGTACGGGTGTACCACATCTTCCGGCCGCCATCAGGGGTTGTTAAGGCTATAGGTAATAAGCGGATGTGCGGATGTGGCAACGGGTAAAAGACGGATGTGTGGATAACAGCTGTCACGTACATTACCACAAAAATTTACCAGTCATGAAAGTTGTTGAGTTTTTCAACCATTCGCTCCATAATTAACTGTTGATGCTTTATAGGCGGCGTTCGTTTGAAGTCTGCCGCTGTGAATTTCTTTACAGTTTACACGCTGCATAGGCCTATGCCTAGACAATAGCCTAATTTTTGATTGCAAATTCGTCTAGGCATTTACTCAGAAAACAATGATCTGCTTTGTCACTTGACGACGCCAGTGTACAACGGCAAGATACAACGACGACGACGCACAATAATGTACGAGAAAGTGCAACGTCGACGTAAGCAACAAGATGCGCAGAGACCATAGGCCTATAGGACGACGACACGGGACGACGACATATCATGTCAGTGCACGATGATGACGTAGATGCATGTTTCAGACTAATTTATTTGCGGGAAACTGCAAATAATTGACTGTTGAGACCCGAGAACAAAGTTCAGTTTTTGGGTGAATTTTTAAGGAGGGTTTTTTTGATGGGGCATATAAAGAAAAAAGGGGCTAGGTCTTTGGAGGGAAAAACAAAAAAACATGAAAAAAACACACTAGTGGCGCCACGTACTAAAGACATACTAAACGCAATAATAAAAAATAACTTTACAGCTAAATAAGCTGTATCTACAACACAAAACTAGCCAAAACAGTTTAGTGGCGCCCCCTGCCAAATGAATATTGTACTGAAGAAATATTTTGAAAAAATTAAGTAAACTGAGTAAGCAGCAATTTCCACCACAAATGAATTTTTTGGCGCAATTTAGTGACATATTGGTACCCAAGAATAAATTTGGGGTTTTGTGTGGGGGGAAACAATAATATCAATTCCTTCGTTGTTTATATGCTTCTTATTCAGTATTATTATTATTACGTAGCTAGTGATTTGATAATAACTTGAACTGCATGTAATATTTTGCAGATCTGCTGCACTGATAGTCAGAGAACATGGTTTGTTTTTATTAATGGTTATAATAATTAATAATAATTAACGGTTGTTTTGTTGCAAATGTGCTGAGTGTACGGTGCAATGCAAGTTGAGGAATGTTGAAAGTACTAAGTAGGTTACTGTTTGATGAAGTTAGCATGATTAGTATTGATGTCATCAAGAATTCATAATGTGTATAAGTTTATGAAGCAGTATTTGTGTTTTTTGTGTTTTTCACAGCATGCCACTTTGGTGGCTAGTTTTTTTGCAACTATAAACAATCAAACGTCATGGTCCATTGTAAATTTGCTTTTATTTATACTGATTTAAGTTGCTTTAATGTAAACTCTACTATTTGTGCAATTTTTCCTGTACACATCACTAATATGTTGCTTGATTTTGTGCATCAGGAATCTGCTGGGCAGAAGCAACAATCAAGGAGGTGAGATTGTTCGAACATTAGGATGTGTTGTGAAAAAAACATAATAGTAATAATAATGATTATGATAGCAGTTCACTCATGTTTACATCTGCACTTTATTTTTGTTTGATCGGTCCATTTTCCCTGAATTTTTCAGATTAGACCATTGCTGCTGATGTTTTGCCTTAGCTTCCTCTCACTCAACCAACAGCATCGAAGCATGTCGTTTTTATTTCCAGTTCTGATGTGTAGAATAACAGCAGCTACAGCTTTGTCCTGTGTTTAATGTATAGTCCAACACAAGGGCTTTGTCACTTTTTTTGGATGAGAATTGCAACTTTTCACAATTATCGATCGACCGTACCCCAAAGCAACTGTAGATCAGTTTTTCATTAACAGATTGATAGAGATGCAGTGATACATTGAACTTTTTGCAGCTGAAATATGCCATAAAAAAGGTGCGATGCTTCGACAAAAGCTGCAAAGAGAAAATGTTACTACCAGCAGCACAAAGATGTGTTGAGCAGTGATGCTAGCAGGAGAATGTGCCAGAACTATACAGAGAATATAGAATTGCATTCCACAACACTTAAAATTAGAATGCAGTTGAAGTACCACACCAATGCACTGTATCTGGACACCGTGAAGGCGAGAAGAATATCTAATTACCACTGTGACTTAGTTTGTTGTGCAGACCAACAATTTCTAGTGTGGGTAGCGCACTATTATGGAATTCATCTCTGTGCTCCTGTTTCCTTGGCCCCCAGGATTCCCAGACTTTGTCATTTCCATATTCTTTGGAATGAAGATGGCTAGGTTTCTGGGGAAATCAGGAACAGCAAACAATCATCGCTGGTCCAACACTGTGATTGTGCAATAGGGAATGGCCCATGCACGTCAGATTTGATGGCTGTTGCAGCAGCGTGCTAGTGATTCGTGATGAAGATAGAAAACGAAGGCTATAATTTAAACGTGACACCGTGGTCTCCACCCCCTGTCCACCTGCAGCTCTAGCCAGTTGGTGCATTGATGCTGGCTGTGAATGCTGCATATGTCTAGGGTGAGAATTGGGTGACAGCGCGCTGCATGGCACAGAGGGAATAGGCCAGAAAATGCTTGTCAGCTAGGCTGGGCACTTGACATCAACGCCGAGCTCTCTGTAATCTGCATTGCAGTCTGTAGAACTGTGGCCTTCAGTTATTTGTAACTTGTCGTACAGAAATTGAGAATTGTATTCGTAAATAGAAGCTTTACAAGCACAAATGTAAATTACTTCATGTTAATGTTTAACTTTGTATGATGTCGGTGTGTATCGCTGAACGGAAATGTAAAATGAAACATAACGATTATTACACTTGTTGTATCACTCCATTTGTGAATCATTTACAGCTTTTTATAGAGTAATGCAGTAAACATCATTCCTGGGCACTTGGGAATTCCAGGAATGAATCTGAATATTTCTGAATTCCCAGGAATGAAAAATGTTTCCGGGAATGAATTTCCTACTCACACTGTTCATAGTTATTTCACAGCAGTATGTGTATAAATTCAGTAAGGCTTGGGACCTGGATTAAACAAAATGTTTTCATTGACTCCACTGCCAAGATTACTCTAATGATTTTCAGTTAGATGATTAGCCTTGTAAGGTCATTAAGTATTAGCTGTAAAGCTGTTTGTTGGAAATAATATTGTTTCAGAAAGCCACATAAGACGCAGAGGGTTGTGGCGGACATGATGGGTGCATCTAACCAACCAGCACTTGCTCCTGAAGTGGTGTTCATAGCCGATGATGAACCGCAATCCACACATTCCACCATTCCTCCCCAGCAGAACCCAACACGCAGCAAGGCAGCTTCAGAGCACTTCAAACTACCGGAAGGTTTGAATTGTTTAAATTTGTATACCGCTGTCCAGTAGACATGGCGTGAAATGTTGCTGTTGGACAGCATTATAAGGCAGTGACTAATTAAGCAGTTCCATGCATATTGATTATTGAACTGTGCATATCTGTTGGTTATTTTCTTTTGGCTTTTGTTAACTGGCTTTCTACAAAAGCTGTTAAATTATTTTCTATATGAAATTTTGTTGGGGTTGGCCGTGGCCCAAGATTTTGGCGATGATTCGTTATTCTGTTATTCTTTTGTGGATTTAGGACAATTATCTAATATTGCTTACCATTAAGAGATGGGGTGTACCACTGCAGTCTAATATCTCAAGAACTTGTAAATGGATTATGTTGGAATTTCACAGAAGGGTGGAGATTGACTTAAGGACTAGCCGCTCAGATTCTAGTGGCAGCTCAGTACAGGATCCACATTCATAGTTGCTGAATCCATATTTAACAAGTTTTTTTTTTTGAGCAAAGCTCACGTGATGTGTGATATCTGCGATCTTGCCACTTTGGCAATCAGTGCAATAAAATAATAATTTTATACAAAATTCACTCTTGAAATGTCTGTCGTAACCCGAAGTCGCAAAAAAATTACTAAAACCCCAGTTTTGGGGGTTCAAGGTCATTTAGGGTCATCGATGTTGACACTGCTAAGAAGCTCGTCACTAGTGCTTGTTATCATAAGCAGGACATCTGTGCATATCTGCAACTGTTTCTATGCTAGACAAGGCAATATCAATAAAATAACCACTTTTTAGAGTGGTACTCCTTTTTTATGCTTGCTTGCTCAGTCCTCTTTGAACCTAAGGGTTTAGGACTAGGACACTAAAATCTACGTTCAATGCTGAAAATTACATGCAGGTTGTCTTGTTGTCTGTCGAATGCAATGCATAGCATTGGACAGAGTATAAAATCACCTGAGTGTCCGTGCGTCCGTGCGTGTGTCCGTGCATCCTACATTTCTTAAGTTATATTTTTTCCCTTTCCCTTCCCCTTCTCCTTCCCCTTTTTCTTCTTCATTTTCTCATACCCCTTCCCTTTCCTCTTTCCCCTTCCCCATTTTCTTTCCTCTTCTCCATCCCCTTTTCCTTCCCCTTTCCTCTTCTCCTTTTTCCTTTCCCTTCCCCTTTCCCTTCTGCTTCCTCTTCTCTTTACCTTTTGCTTCCCCTTTCCTTTACCTAGCAGGCAGCCCAACCAAACAGCAGACCAGCCATATGAGCAGTGCAGCCACCCACCCTCGCCATGCCCCTGAGCCAAACGGGGCAAACGAGAGCCATCGCAGGGTTTTCAAGCCAGACAGGATAACCGTAGTCCTGAACTACAGTGCATTCAGTGCCTAGTGGAATCTCAGTCTGACCCATCATCCTCACAATAGCCTCTCTAGTGCTCCACCCAACTCCGAGACACGATAGGAACAGCGAGGCCACCCAGCGCACATGACCAGTTTAAAGATTAGGCAGGCACCAACCAAGCAATGACCCATGGGTATCTGTTAGATCATGTAAGCCCAACTACTATAAGTCATGGCAGGAATAGCAAAAAGTGCAACTACCCTCACTCACATGCCATTGCCAGTCAGATCACATTGCCCTGACCAAGCAAGTGCTGTGGGGCTCAACAAAAGATTTACGGTCCCCTCAGTTAATCACCTGGCAGACGACCCAACCTGTTCAGCAGACAAGCCGCATGAGCAGTGCAGCCATACCACCCCCGCCACGTCCCAGAGCCAAATGGGGCAAAGGAGAGCCCATGCAGGATTTCCAAGCTTGACAGGAAAACCATAGTCTCGAACTGCAGTGCATTCGGTATCTACTGGAAATCCTTGTCTGACTCATCATCCTTGCAAGAGTCTCTCCAATGCTCTGCCCAACCCAAGACATGACAGGGACGGCGAAGCAACACAGCGCACACGACCAGACCACAGACCAGGTGGGCACCAACCAAGCAATCAGCCATGGGTACCTGTAAGATCCCAATGAACCCCATCAAGGCATGATCTCAAATCAGCACTCTTAGCTGGCTGAGAGATCAACCTTCCTTGAACTGTGACTGTTCCACGATATAACCTCAAACCAGCACTTTAAGCTGTCTGAGGGGTCAATCTTCTTATGCTACTTCATAGAAGTAGCTACTGGGTACTGTTGGTCCACGGTGCCTTATTCTGTATTATTCAGCACAACCCTTCAGAGTCACCTCACAAAAGGCTTCCTCCATCGGCCAGCCAGAGGACGCGCCCCTATACGTCGTAGTACCACCAACGCGGGGATGGGGAATTGTGCTTCATATTGTTTTGATACATGCTTGTTGGTGATGACAGTGATTTATGATGTCTGATGACTGATGTAACTATGATTTTTGATCTCGACATCTCAGAGATGATGTACATTAACCAACATATCTGCAAATTGTTTCTGTTTATTTTCAAGGAACAGTTGTAGTACAGCCAGAGGATGCAACCGATAGTCCATTTCAAGGACCCGAATTTTACCCTCCTGACACTTCCGACTCTGGTAAGTTGTTGGCATTCTTTCTGGCTCTGTACACAAAATCTTGTACATATTGTTAACTTCTGCTATAATTTGAAGGGTTTTCTTTGATATCGCATGAAATGTTGGAATGTTTATTAATGTTTGAAGTTTCGAATGTCTTTTTATGTCAACATTTCATCATTGTTGACAACTACATTGAGTTTTTTACTTTTCTGTACAAACTACATTATTTCATAAATAAAATTTGCAGCCAGGTAGTGTTTTTGCTAAGTAGAATGGTTGGTGTGTGACCGTGTGTGTTTTCTGCAATATGCCGTTTCTGTACTGTTGTACACTGGTGCTGTTTGCTTTAAGCTCTAGGCTTCAATGCATAAGTTAACAGGTCATGGTTAGGGTTAGGCCATCACATTGCAATGTATAGCTACTTGCATGATTTGTTGCCAGCACTTTGCTGACATGTTTTAGTTTTAAATTTTTGTAGCAGCACTGTTCGTTATGTTTTGGCTGAAATTGTTTTTTTTGTAGTGCATCCACTAAAGGTTTTGCTTTAGTTTTTAGTCAAGTGAATGCCATTATATGGACTGGACTGTCTTCACACATTAGATTTGGTAGTTTTGGACTTGTGTCTGACCTTTTTTTGTTGATTTCCATGATAGTATGTAATTGTGGGTCCTCTCCATCCACCCATTCCTCTCTCTGTCTGTTAAATATGAACTCTTAAATTTAAATTTAAAACAAAAAAGCACAGAAGAGCCAAAATTTATGTGAACATTTCTTAGCACAGAAGGAGGTTAGTGTGCCTGATTTTAGTTTAAAAGTTTGAAGGTTAGGGCTAGGGCTAGCTAGGGTTAGTTCTGAATGGGTGACTGCATAATATTTTGGCACTGCACTGCACTGGGTTGATATATTTTTCTAGTTTACATTTCGTATTGATGCCAATATGCCTGTGTTTATATTATTAGATGTGCTTGAGATAGATACCTCTCCCGTGCCTCCATTGGTTCAGCACTGCACTGTCTGTCGAAGTAAACTTGATACCAGCAAACCCGATTCTGTTTTCCAGCATTCACTTCTTAAAGTTCTCCTGTGCAAGGTTTGTACATTTTTCTACATCTGTTTTTTTGTAATCTGCCAGTTTTCCACCACATTCATTATTATTTGGATATAATTCGATATAATGCCTTAAAAATACTTTAACGTTGTTCTACCTGATGTTTCAGAGGTGTAGCATTATTGCATCAGCAGTCTTTGGGAGATGTTTGGAGACTAGTATTAAACAGTTGTTTGTGTTTTTTTAAAGGGCCAGTAGATTAAGAAAGCAGTGCATGCAAAAAAAGAACAATGCAAGTTGGATTGGGATGAGGGGTCCCACAAACTTTCTTTTATCTATGACCAGTTGTTTTTTTACAGCGACATCTAGTGGTGAACAGCTAAATCATTCTGAGAAAGGCAGAAGTGGTTGTCGAAATGTCGACAGATTAGTGAATAAAGACATTCTAACCACTTGTCTAGAAACCCCGGATATATCGGGGAATTATTTAGATGTCCGGGTAATGTCTGGGCTTTTGGTGAAAATCAGCGAATTGTCAGTCCTGAAAAAATCTTGTCTTGGAATATTGCACAAAAACTTTCCTAGAGATCTTCATAATTTTGCACTTTAGAAAAATTTTTTTGTTTGCTAACTTTCTGCAGCTGTTACAATGGCAGACACAACTCATTAAGTGATAAGTGATAAATTTTGAAAGCACAGTTGTTGCTTCACGTTGATTAAAAAAGTTTTAGTCAGCATGAAGCAACGATTGTCGAGCATTAAACAGTACATCAATGAATCTTTGACTTCGCTACTTGAAAAGTCTGGGAATTTCGTGCAGTCACCATGTAAAAGTTGTATGTAGAGCTGTCAAATTAACGCGTTAATGTGCTAAAGAATTAATGCACGCTCAAAAATTATACTTAATTTTACATCATTCTGTGAAGCAGGAGTTTTTGTATTCCATTCAACTATGTTTATTTGACCATGAAATATTATTTCAGTAATTAAAAATTGTTTTGTTGCTGTTCCATCGCTACTGTCATGGTCTGTCGCCACAGGCACGACTTCGTGGGCTTCATTCCACTTGCCCTGTCGATATAGTCCACCTGCAATATCAGCAATATTAATGATGCGTTATTAATGCGTTAACGCATGAGTTATAAAAATTAACGCAACACGTTAACGCGTTAAAAAAATTAACGCCTTGTTAGCTTTAGTTGTTGGTGGATGAATTACTGTAGCTTATTGTTAAACCTGTACATTGGCTGATGAATGATATTTCAGCGCTGTTATAAGTTCCGTGAAAGTCGCGTGTCGGAGAGCAAGTCTGCTACGAGGAACTTCTGCTCATGGTGCTCTGCCGGTGGCAGTCTGATCTACTGCGATGTCTGTACGTCTAAGTTCTGCACATCCTGTGTGCGACGCAATCTCGGACGCGACTTCCTTGATTCCATTATCAGATCAGGTGGGAAACTGGAAATCGTTGTGACTGTGTTTATATTATAGCCAATAAAGACTGAAGAGATTGAAGTATTATTCGGTGAAATGTGAAATTGTTAATTGGTGCTGTCCCTGGTGAAGCATAAATAGGCATGTGCAAGTTTTGGCTGAAGGGTGTGATCCCCGAATTTTTCCTTTCCTCAGTGTTAGGGATTTCTATTTGACACAATATGTAGCTGTCAAATGCCATGTAATTCATGAATGGTTTAAGCATTTAAGCATGGTGCATGAATGTGACAGTGATGGATGATAGACCACACACACTACAGAGAAATGGATAGTTATAAACAAAATCACTTGTGCCAAACAATTTTGACTTGTGGAGAACTCTTAGATATCATCGTCATAATCTGTGTAATCCATCTATCTGAAATTTAGTGACTGTTGAAGCTTCAGATTCAGTTTGATTGCTGACATTGTGCATTTTGTATGTGTTTTTTTATTGTTATTATATTTCTTTATTATTACAATTATTAATAAAGTTATGACTAACTTTTGCTGTACATATTTTAAATTGTATTAACTTAGTGTTTTGATTTTAGATACCCAGTTATAACATAGTATGCTAGCATCGTGTAAGTCAGTTTTAATGTTTTTCATTTTTTAAATAAAAGTAGCGAATTATGGTTTCACTTATTATCTGTCGTGTGCACTGCAGATACTGATGAGAAGTGGCACTGCTTCATCTGTGAGCCTGGTCCGCTGTCGGACCTTGTCCAGTCCTGTTCCGAGTTTATCGCCGAGTATCAGAAGGCATCGCGAGCTCAGGGTGCAAAACGGCGCAGGTCCACCCCTAGTGACCCGACAATGAGTTCCCCACAGAAACAGTCCAAGTCTGCCTCTGTCATTACCAACGTCAAACCAGCGATACAGCCACAGGGATATAAAAAGCTGGCGCCAGCAAGAGGCCGCCCGGCTGCGTCCCAGGCTCCGAAAGTCTTCAGCCAGCAGGCGACCGGGAATCTGCCGTCAGTGACCAATGGCGGAGTGGTGACAATCCGGAGACCGGAATACACACCGCATATGATTCCGGTGAATGAGTACAACGTGTGGCCAGTGCTTGAGAAGCTGCTAGCAGCAACGCAGTCGATGAGCATGCTTTTGGGATCGTTGAAGGATGATCTACAAAGAACGACCGCTCTTGCTGCGAAGAACGCTGAAAGCATGGCCAGCGTCGACAGCCTTGCATTTGACATCGCACAGAAGAGAAGGGAAGCTTCTGTGAAGCTGTGGCGTGCGTTCGATGCTTACCAGAAGTCATTCGTCGACATTGAGGTGTATTCGCGGGAAACCAGCAGCACGCTGCAAAGCAGTCAGAGTTCTGGCACAGGCAGTGCTGTCATTAGCAGTGCTACTGTCAGTGACAGAGACCAATCGGCAGTTGGTGTCCAGTCAGCTGCTGCTAAGTAAAACTGCCGTTGAGGATAATGAATACACACTCCCATTATACGCAACACTCCGAATGACATCCATGGTTTAATTATTATTTGTTTCTTGGTACTGTTGACAATGTGACACTGACACTCAATAGTGATTGTAGGTCAGCTCACTCAGCTGACACTGGCTACAGCTTTCAGCTGAAGTGTTTGAATATAGCGAGATAGACATATGTCAGCACATTGTGCCGTGTATGGATGAAGGAACAGTGAAGTTTCACTGTCAGAAAAGTTAATTTCTATATTGTGTAATCATTGTAATGTTTATTTATTCATTGACGTACAATACATACGTAAACTTTTGTGGCACTGTGTCATTTGCATGGATTGTGCGATATGCGTTACTGTACGCAGGTTGTGTAGGTCTAACTTGGACAGTAGTTGAGAAGTGAATGTTCTTGTATTTCTCCTCTACATTTGCTGTCTGTTTCCATTTGATCACTTGGCGTTTATGAGTGGCTTTTGTCCCCCCTCCCCAAATGTAGAATCGAACTTTGGCCTGACCACCAAACAGTTTGTGGTGCATTTTGTGAACTAATAGCAGTGCTTCTCCCGACAGCAATTTTGCATATACCTTTAACTAAACTTTTCCTCCCACTATTTTTCACTTTTCACAAGCTGCACTTACCAGGTATAGGAATAGAAGCTCTTGGCAGTTAACATCATCGTTGTTTACAATTACTGTACTCTGTTATTACAAATGGGTGTGTATGAGTTTGTTTCCATAGTGTTTGTCATAGAGTTCATCATTTTTTTCATACTTGCTCATGATTCAGTGTCTTGTGTACTGAGGAGCTGATATATGTTATCTCAGAAATTGATTACTTGATAAATTACTTGCTTTAAACTCGACAGATTTGATCATTTTTGGCATGCTTTTTGTGCTGTCACTAATATTTGTTCTGCTAAAGACCACTAGCAGTTTTCTACTTCAGCTTTCATTGTTTATTGAATTCTGTCTAGTAGCAAAAACGTTATGTTGGCAGTTTATTATAATTAATATATACAGGGTGGTTCAAAAAATGGCACAAAGTTAATGACACTATAATTTTACAACCATACATCATAGAGTCATGTGGTTTTCAGCAAAATGTTCCTAAAGAAATTCTTTACATGACTAAATTCAATATTTGAATACTGCAATTAAATGTTCTTTGTTATTGCCGCTGGCAGTTGAACTATGCAAAAACACGTACCCTCTACACCGCGGTTTATAAAAACGTGCTACTTTTATTTTTTCAATAGCTCAGTGAAGCATTGGCCGATTTTAATAATTTTTGGCATGCGAAATTAAAATGAAACTTGACGTAAACATCGGCAGTTTTGGCCACCTCGCCCTAAGGTTGTCGCTACACTACCTTGTAAAATGCAGAAGTCATAGTTTGACCATTGACAACAATGAATTCATACTGGGCAGTGCATGCGTCAGCTCAGAGAATTACTGAGACCACAAAATCACTGTTGCGTCGTCTTTATTTTAAAATTCTAAGTCGACAAACTGAAATGATACATCAGCAGCGAGTGGGCTACTTGAGTCATGCATTTATTGAACGTGCTGTTGGCAAATGGTGTCAACGTCTACCACTTGCGTTTGTGCTGCAGAAGGACATTTTGAGCACATGCTGAAATGAAGATGATGTGATGCGACACGTGTGATTTTTTGAGTGATAATAATTGCGTTTGTCGCTATTCAGTTTATAATTTCTGAGCTGACGCATACGTTACCCGATAGGAATTCATTGTTGTCAATGGCCAAACAGTGACTTCTGCATTTCACATGGTAGTGTAACGACAACGTTAAGGTGAGGTGGCCAAAACTACAGACCTTTGCGTCAAGTTGCTTCGTAATGTCGCATGCCAAAAAAATTATTGGCCTATGTTTCACGGAGCTATTGAAAAAATAATAGTGGCAAGTTTTTATGGACCAAGGTACGTTGAAGGTAATTCTGTTTTTCCATAGTTCACTTGCCAGCGGCAAAACAAAGACTATTTAATTGCTGTATTTAAACACTGACTTTAGTCATGTAAAGAATTTCTTTCAGAACCTTTTGCTGAAAACCGCATGACTCTGTGATGTACGGTTGCAAAATTATGGTGCCATAAACTTTGTGTCGTTTTTTTGGACCACCCTGTATAATAGAGTGTTGAAAACATGAACCTGATATTTATTTAGGCTAGAATAATATTTTAGATTATGCATTTTGCATTGATTGCACTGTTTATACTGTCTGTAGGCAGCTGAATGCAGTTGGATAAACTGTCAGACTGGCAGAAATGTGGAAAACTGTGGGTTATTTATAATTACATAGTAGAACTGCCTTGGATAAACATGTCAAATTTACTTTGTGCTGTTTTTTTTTCTCGCGTAGTGCAGAAGCAGACGTTGGGATATGAGGTGGGAATTTGAACGATAAACGATCATTTGATAGCCAGTTGTGTCCGTAATATTCCATCATAGCCTACAGTGGCGTAGCCAAGGGTAGGACCAGCCCCTATCTCCAATCCCCAGACAGGACATAAGTACACGTTTAAAGTGCACTTAATGTGCTAATTTAGTCAGTTGATTCTCTGGAAAGTAATTAAAATTGTTGCTACCAGATTCCATATTTAAAGCTACAATGCACGAAATTCGATTTCGGCTGGGGCTGCGCCCTTCCCAAGCCCCTAGCTGGATTTAAGGGGTTTTACTTTTGAGGGGATGGGAGGGGAAGACGGGCTATGCCACTGCCATCATGACTAATTAATATCTGGTAATTCGCTTTGACCCCCTCCCGCCGCAGCCCCTGTAGCTGACCAACAATAAAATACAGTTCAGATAGAATACAATAAACCGATTAGTCTAATTAGTCTAATTAACCGATTACGCTTGCATAAAATTACATAGAATTTTCTGAATAACTTACAAATTTAAATAGATTTTTGTACGTGATTACTGCAGGAAACTAGAAGGTCTCCAAAAGTCGAGGACCTTATAGGTTGCAGCCTCCTTACTCGCGTGGACAAGGGGCCGCGGCCAATCCCCTAGACAAGACAAAGATGCGTTTAAGCTGCCAGTCTCACGTGACGCGCGATAGCAGCGGTCCTGCCACTTTGGCAATTAGTGTAGGCCTACAGCAATAAAATATTAATGCATCTTGAAAGAGTACTTATATTTGAGGCCTCCGTACGGAAGACTTTTTGAATTTAAGAGATCAAAACTTACAGATTCTTAAAAATGTACGTTCTATGCTAAAAATGTTATACACAGGTTGTCCAGGTCCATCTCCAGCCATTTCGGCGCAGTTCACTGTTAAAATGTGTGTCGTAGCCGGAAATCGCCAACAAAAGTTCGCTAAAAACCCTATTTTGGGCGTTCAAGGTCATTCAAGGTCATCGACGTTGACACTAATAAAAAGCTTGTCACTTTTGCTTGTTATGATAAGCAGCATGTCTGTGCCTATCTGCAACCGTTTTCACGCTACACGAGATAATTGCGGTAAAATAACCACTTTTTATGGGGTACCCGTGTTTGACGCCCGCCTGTGCCGGCGTTCTTGAACCTAGAGGGTCGGAACTTGGACTGCTAAAATCTACGTTTAATGCTGAAAATTTCATAGGCAGGTTGTCTTGGTCTATCTCCAGCCATTTCGTCGAAATTCAGTGTTGAAATGTGCGCTGCATCCAAAAATTGCGAAAAATTCAAGGTCTGTCATGTTATAGTAGTCATCTGGAGAGTCCGTGGACGCTTTGAACACACTCGATTGTTTTCTGTTTCACTGGTACAGTCCTGTTCTTTTCATCGCTTGAAGCTAGTTCAGTTGGTGGGCGTGAAG
>Ga0209367_1001865_pt1 | contig 26971 bp, 17 predicted proteins | sample WorMetLIZISLAND2_FD_187412 | JGI IMG/M metagenome (GOLD analysis project Ga0209367, IMG submission 187412) | Marine gutless worms symbiont microbial communities from Max Planck institute for Marine Microbiology, Germany - Olavius geniculatus... ... | reverse complement strand
GTATTTGGACTAACTACATCACTATGACTTATTAATTCGTTTCTGTGGTCCCAAAAGTGCTTCACAAAGCTTTTGATGGGATTTTCAATGCACGTTTTTTAAAATAAAAAAACGTTGAGCAAAATAAAAAAAAACGTTAAAAACGTAAAAAACGTGGCAAGAATAAAAAACGTAAAAACGTTTTTTACATCTATGGAAGCAATGACCTCTTCATCGTAATTTTGACTGCCTACCGTTACCCCACAAAGCCATTGTAATAGGGCGCATTAAGTGTCTTACTCGTTCATCTGTTTGTCTCGTTATTTCTGGTAAATCACCCATATTTTATCTTTAACAGAAGTGCATCCCGCTGATAAAGTCTCAGAATGTCTGTTAACATACGTAAGTAGACGACTTTGGCGCTTTAGTTTCAAAATCAAATTGATTGGACTATTATGGCACTCAATGTGTGAAAAATTAAATGTCTAATTTAATTGACAAAATAAAAGTCCGTAATTTACCAGTAATTTTGCAATTTTACCTTACCGTAATTTACCGTAATTTGCCGGTAGCGTTACGGGAGCTTTAAACCCTACCTCATATGGGGATTACGGGTCCTTAATGCAATAACGCAGTGCAATACACAATCATTTTATACAGCGCAGAGGCACAAAAATATTAATATGTTTTAGCATCAAGATTATTGAATGCAAAGAGGAAGTGTTTTAGATAGCGTTTGAATGTGTTGGTGGAAAAAGTCGGATTTTTCAGATAATTCAGCAAACGGTTTTAAGATGTTAATTATTTGCACAGCTATTTGTTTGCAGACTGCTGCTCCGAGGCCTCAAACTGCCACAGACAAATTGTGATGCCAGCAATTATTTTCACGGAGCACTGATGTTGACTGCGTATTTGCTATAGCACGATCATTGTAAGCCTATAGTAAAGTTCAAAACTCTTGAACTACCTCTAAATATTGAAATATTTTAGTGACATCTTATTTGGCTTTCTTTCTTTCCAAAAAGAACATATTGCAGGGCTCAGAGCAAATGTTTTTCAAAACTCGATAAATAAGGACTACTCTGTTGCGAGTTTTGATACAGAGTCGGGGTGTGACGTCCTCAAACATTCACAGACGGACGGACGGACGTCTTTGTCAGCATCTACGCTGACACATGTAAAGGCGCGTACAGAGCGACGTAACTGAACTGACACGGCTTAGTTTTTGTCGAACTGACCACTGGGCAAGCAATACTGCATTACAGTAGGCATCTTCTATCAGCGTCGATGATCTACATGACTACGTTCACGTACGCGTCAACCAATAGCCAGTGGGCCATAGACCAAGAATGCGCATTTTACGAATTTTAAAAAATTCGTGAAATTCGCGAATTTTTACGCATTTTAAAACGGCCAACGAATTTTAAAATTTACGCATTTTTACGAATTTTAAAACAGCCAGAAAATTACAACATTTTGTGCTTTATAAAACTCACATCAACGCATCAACGTATACTTGTGTATTGTGCAAATAGCGACGATCTCGGACTCAAATCTCACAGTTTAGTTTAGTAACCAACCCGAATTCCGAAGTTCGCAGATTAACTGTGCAGTGCACTGCAGTCACTACTCACTACTCAGCGTCTCTTAGCCGAAAACTGTCAATAACAGCCCAAAGCACTATTACGCATTTTTACGAACTTTTACGCATTTTAAAAAATTGTTAAAATTTGCGAATTTTTACGCATTTTTAAACCGCAAGTTACGAATTCTCGAACTATGCAGTGGGCTCACCTTGCTAGCACATTAGTCAGACCGTCAAAAAATAAAGCGTGTCAGTTAAGTTCAGTTCAGTTACGCCGCTCCGTACGCGCCTCAAAAGTCGAAGTTGCTAGTCAGTGTTATGTGCCTGTGTGTGTGTTGCAGTGTCTGTTGCTTGGGAGATTGCGATGTGAGGTTGCCGCCCGACTCCAGCAACGAGGTCGCCTATAGCTTAGAAACTAGATGTTTCACAGTTGACGGCCCGCCATAGCCACAATCCCATAGCCAACCAGGGCCGCCATAGCCAGGGGCCGCCATAGTTAGGGTTACTGTTTGGGTTAGGACCCCACATTCCTATAGGCTTCCCATAGAATCCCCGCTTGAGGAAAGGGGTGGCCGTAGGGGGTCGCCGATGGTACGAATGGCTAGCTCCATCACACTTTCCTATAGGCTACTAGGGTTAGGGTTAGAATTAGAGTTAGAGTTAGGGTTAAGGCTAGTGGGGTCCTAACCCTAACCGTAACCCTAACTATGGCGGCCACTGGCTATGGCCATGGCATTGTGGCTATGGCGGCCCTTGGCTATAGCGGGCCACAGTCGTTTCATATTGATACGAGTCTTGCATTTACAGTTGCACACGCATACATACCAACTGTCCAGTTTTTTTCGGCTCACATTGTACATTTATTTGTCACTTTTCTGCTGGCAAATGCTTACTTAATTGCATGGCGCATTTATATCTTTGATTTTCATGTCATTAGGAATTTTTGGAGTTATTTTGCGTTTTGCGCTTGATAGACCTACCCCAAAGGTGAACTTTTTGATAATTGTTTTGAGCAAGACATTTTATAGGCAAATGCAAATGGGGTAATGGAATTAGTCTCTGTGTACATATGAGTATTAATATCTAAGTAGGAACAGAGTTCTAAAGTTACTGTTTGTTTATTTGCTTGCTTACTGTTAGGTTTTGATGTTTATGATGAGTCAAAAATGAATCTGTTGTGGATCGAAGACTTTCCGTTGTTTCTGCCAAAAGAAGACGGCTCAGAAGGTGAGCTGTAGTTAGCGCTGCTGTAGACATGGTACTACAGTGGCGTAGCAAAGGGAGAGGGAGGAGGGGGGCCAGCCCACAGTCCTCCAGACAAAACATAAGCATACGTATAAACTGCATAAAATTTGCCAATTTGGTCAGTTTATTTTTGGGAAAATAATTAAAGTTGTTGCCACCAGATTTCATCTTTTAAAGCTAAAATGCACCAGATTCGATTTCGGCTAGGGCTCCACCCCAGACCCCGCTCACAGTGCTCACCCAAAACCCCTTGCTCGATTTTAGGGGGTCCTAGTTCTAAGGGAAGGGAGGAAGGAGAAAAGGGGAGGGCGCAGGAAAGGAGGGGAGAGGTAAAAGGAGGAGGGGCAGGAAAGGAAGGGACAAAAGAGGAAAGGGGAGGGAAGGGCCACAGTCCAGGGCGACGAGGTTTCCACCCAATTGAAATTTCTGGCTACGCCACTGTGAGACTAAATGACAAATAATTAAATTACAATTAATTACTGTTTAACTAGAATTAGTTTTCTTGAAATTTTACGGCGGTATTGAGAGTGGCTGAAGGTCTAACCATGCCTCTCTCGATGGAGTTTTGTTTCATGATCCGGATTAGGTTTTTAGCTGAGTTTCTGACAGGATTTGCATTTCCTGCATTTGTGCTATGTAACAGACAATATGATGCTGGTGCAACTGCAATGAGGTGTATGCGGTTTGGCTTAGTTGGTACATTGTATTGTAGTTGGCCGCATCAACGAAGTTAATCAACGCCGGGCCCGGTGTCGTGGGAAATTTGTCGCACCTGGAAAATTCTTCCCACCTCCATATTGTCATAATGTAACTAACGCCAACCCTAACCTTAACCCTCACCCTAACCTTAACCCTAGCCCTAATCCTAATCCTAATCTTAACCGTACTCCTAACCCTAACCCTAACCTTAAATTTAACCCTATCCTTAGTCTTAACCTTAACCCATACTGCTGCGTGTGGGAATAATTTTCCGGTGCGACGAATTTTCCACTACACCGGTAGTACTTGGATGGGTGACTTAGTCTCATCCGTCCACGGGAGATAAATCGATATCAGCATGCCTGGCTGGGGTTAAGGTGATGCCCGTTCACCGTTGACGGTAAACCATCTCGGCATGTAACCATTCACCCGGGTCAACCCACGGGTAGTCGCAGTGAGTATATTAGCAAAAGCTAGTGACGTAAGCGAGTGGCTCGGTAGTCTAACGGTAACGTGTCGGACTTGTAATCCTGAGGTAACTGAGAGCCGCAGGTTCGACTCCGCACCGGGACACTGCCGGGTAACGACCTTAGGCAAGTTGTTCACACACATGTGCCTCTGTCACCAAGCAGTATAATTTAGTACCGGTGGCTTCACCGCTGGGACGTAAACAGGCATACTGCGCGATACACTGGCCCCGTATCCGTGGTCTTGCAGTGTAAAAACTGGTGTCTGGCTGAGGGCCTTAGGAAACGGAGATCAGCGCCGCTCTATGGACCGTAAGGATCCGGAAGGACTTTGCGTTTTTTTAGTGACGTAAGCCGGCACACAGCGTGATGGCTTGATGGCGTAACAGTAAGGTGCTAATGATCAAGAGGTTGTAGGTTCGACTCCCGGTTGGGTCGCCATCAGGGTGGTTTCTTCTTGGGTGGGTGACTGTCTGCGAACAGGCAAATCATTTACGTATAAAACCAACACCCGTGTCAACTCACCCATCTCTTCGGAATAGGTAAATCGATTATTGGCCTGTCTGGCTTGGGTTATGGCGGGACACGTTTACCTGCGTCGGGTGGCAGGTCCCGTATGTGTGGACCCATATGGCAGGTGATGTTCTGCATTTTTGAGGCAGTTTTTTTCATGAAAAGCTATAGCCTTAAAACCTCCGTTGTTAGGCGCATTGAGTATACCAGTTAAAGGTGGAGATATAGACGGGCACAATATAAACTGCATCACCGTAATCTCGCAGCGTAAACTGGTGTTTGGCCGATGGCTAAGGAAACGAAGGGCCCCATGGCTGGAGAATGACTTTACACGTTGATTTTACTTTGTGTGTGTTTGTCAGGATTAGAATCGGCTCATCACCCGTTCACAGCGCCCCATCCAGACGACATACAGCTAGTCTACACCGACCCACCAAGTGTTGGTCTTTTTTCCATTATTTTTTGCACGGCATCAGCATTGCATGCGTGCGTTGTGATGTATTTTTTGCTAAAAAGTCCTACTCCTGGCTTAACGTTTAAGTAAACTCAAAAACGCTAAGTGTTCAAGATGAGAATTTTAATGAAGCGGATGAACAAAGCTGACGCCCTGTTCGCTGATCGCTAGATGAGTTTCTTGTGAGCAAACCTCGCCAGAAAAAAAAGAATGATAGCCTACAACAAAGAATCAATAATAGTGTTCGAAAATTACCGGTAAGATTGGGAATGTTACCGTTACCGTAAATTACCGGTAAATTACCCATATTTTACCTTTAACAGAAATGCATCCCACTGAAAAAGTCTCGGAATAGCTGTTAACATACGTAAGTACCGTAAACGACTTTGGCGCTTTAGTTTCAAAATCAAATTGATTGGACTATTATGGCACTTAATGTGTGTAAAATTAAATGTCTAATTTAAGTCTTTGATGTGCAGCTTTTTTAAAAGTCCGTAATTTAGCGGTAATTTTGCAATTTTGTCTTACCGTAATTTACCGTAAGTTACCGGTAACGTTACGGGAGCTTTAAACTAGAGCTGTCAAAGTTGACGCGTTAATTAACGCGTTAGTGCGTTAATAAATTAACGCGCGTTAAAAAAATTAACGCACATGCGTAAATTTACAGCAGTAATGCCCCGCTAAAGCCTGGCTACACGCGACGATTTCCTCGGACGAGGTTTATAAACCTCGGAAGGCCCGGTCACGTCGGACAACATTTCGGACGAGGAAATTGGTGCGTATGTAGCCACGGCGTTACATGTTTAAACTGAAACATTTGCGCAACATCTTCGTTTGTGTCTATTAGGGTGTTTACACGATCCAGCAAACGTCCAGTAAACTTCCAGCAAATGTATTCATAATACACGTGCTAATGCTTGACGTTTGCTGGATGTTGTAAACATTCCATAAGTTACCTGTGGACGTAAAAAATTCTGAGCACTATGCTCAGCAGTCTACACACGTTTTGCGTCAAGGCATAATGGCAACAAGTACATATTAGAAGTCAGAGAAATAAAAAGGTATGCAGAAGAATAGGCGACGGGAGAGGAGAAACTCTTCGTTCAAGCAATTAACCGTTAAAATAAAATACTGTAAATCTGTAATAGTTAAATAGTAAATAGTCTAAATACGTTTGAAGAATAAAAATTGTATGTGTTTTTAAAACTTTTTTTTCATTTTTCTAACTTTCTATATTCTACGGGCGGGTCTCATAAACGTCTCGGGCCCGGGGGTAATTTACCTCCTACTCTCCATCTCGACGGGACTGGGTGGGTTAATTTACGCGTTAATTAATGCATTAAAAAAATTAACGCACTGCGTTAATGCGTTAAAAAATTAACGCCTTGACAGCTCTAATTATCGTACATTGCGCTGCATAGAAACGTTAACGTAGTTCTCGCCAGGCGGCGCTACTTATCGCGTTAGCAGTGTTAAAATACGTTTTGGTAATAGTTTTTGCGCTGTTTTTTTACATTTTGTGCAAATATAATACATCAAAATGTAACTGGATATTTCTGCTGATTACATTTTTAACAACTGTTTTTTATTACGACAATATTTTTGTCAGCGTCAAAGACACCGTTATTAAGCTGCATTAATTGGTCATAAGTGATCGATGGAATGGTGACATACCGTGAGCGTTGTTCAGTTAAACAAGGTTCTCTTGCAGTTTGGCCATTTCGTGATGACTTACCAGAATTTGTTAATAGTGAAATGGGTTAAGTGACGAGAGAAAAAATGCAATTTGCTTTTATATGCTTTTGGGGTGACAAACAAATCTGGAAAAGTCAGCGAATTCCAGAGTGGTCAGGGAAAAGTGAGGGAAATGTCAGAGGAAACTGTTTTAGGCCTACCCCATGAGGCAAACTTTGTGGTACCAATTTTTTTTCTGCTCGCTTCGCTCGCATATTATTTGTATTCCCACTTTTCAATTGGTGGCTCCACCCTTGGTTGAAATCAATTGCTTGGTCTAGCTGGGGGTCTACTTCCCAGTCTCCCTGCAGGTGTATCGTTGAATGTTCGCCTGGCCTACTGAAAAAAAGTCGAAATTTTATGTGCTCTGGAAAGTGGTCACCCGAAAAGTACGTATATATTGGGTGATAGCCTGAATGTAACGAGGATAAAGGGGAGGGGAGTTGAAGTACGAAATAAAAAACGTGCCCCCTTACACGTGTCTTGGCCCTCCTTGGCCTCCCCACTCGTAAAAAGCTGGCGCCGCCACTGCTTACTAATTTGCTGCATTCATTTCGGATGTTGAAATTTCGGAAAACGTCACTGATTGTGTTGCATTATTCCTAATGCCTCTCAACGAGGACACCGACACTCCCACAATCAGCTACGAAACGGCATCTCGATCTGCTAATTTAACCCACCACCTACGTGTTGTGCCTCTTTTGGTAAAGTAACTTAGTAAGCCTCATTGCAGATTTAGACTAGACTAAACTGGCAAATTCTATTTATATGTCTGCATGGACAGAAAGACGCGTGCATCGTGCGGCGTGGTCTGTTTTGGCGCAGTACGCTTGCTCATCTGATCGGGTTGGAATAATTTTGGCCGCAGCGGTTTAATTCTGCTCGCTTGAACACAAATAATTTCAACGACGACGATGATGATGAAGATGACGCACGTTGAGTGGCTTCAGTGAACCGCTTAGCGATGTGAGGTAGGTCTATCAAGGACAAGCCTCCTCACTACATAACCCCCTATGGCAAAAGCCCCTTACTCCATGTCGTACCTTGCCATTGGCGTCATGACGGGAACACGGTAAAGGGCAGCTGCCCCGTAAATTTCTAGATGTTGGCGGAAAACGTGCCTAACCATCTTCGGTTAAAAAAAAAAAAATTTTAAGGCAATGTAGGAGCAAAATTGACTTTTTAAGCACCCATAATCTCGTCTGTCGGACTTGAGTCGAAAGTTTAGGCTTACAACGTTTGTCGGAAAATAATGAACTGTATGCTTTCTTACTTTTTGACCCACGACGCTATAGCTGCTGTACCTGCACATGCATGACTGTATGCAGAATAACATTGTGTCCCAAAAACATCCCCGACATTTTCGACTGTGACTTGAAAACCAATTATCAGATTTTGATAATTTTTAGCACGAATATTCCGGACACAACTTGTCATCAAATGACCTTTCAGTTTCCCACCTCACTTATCGTTTTGTTTCTACACTGCCTGGAGAATACACAACCAGCGAAATATCATTTTTCTATCCGATGCGATATGATTGCTTAATTAACATAACGCGTAAAAACACATTTTGTTCACATTTTTGACACTGTGGCTGACAACTCATCCAGTTATCTATTTTCAACTGCTTGCAATAAAATTTATTGAAGTGTTGGTCCACTATGTAACTGTTGGCAAAGAGATGCTTTGTCTATTCACTGACAGCAGTATCGATAATGTTCTGCTCCAGACCAATCCAGGCTGTACCAGACGCTTCTTGACTTAGCAAACATTCCTAAACTTCATATAATAGACACATTGCGGCATGGCAGTCAAACCTTGTAATAGACCTGCTATTGGGGCCCACAGATTAGGATAAATAAAATTTAATGACGTTTTTTTATTTGTTTAAACACGTATTATGCTTCGTCTGCTTTCCTCAGGTAGTGCAACAGCAGATGTTGGATGAGGTGAAAACTAAAGCACATATTTAATAGCCACTTGTGTCAGAAATATTCCTGCCAAACATTATTAAAATATACTAATGTTTATTAAAGTTACGATTGATAATGTCGGGAATATTTTTTCAGATTTTCTGTTTAGGCCTATTTCAACACATATTTAGCCTGATCTGATTTCCCTAAGTAGTGCAGAAGCATACATTGGGTGAGGTGGAGAACTAAACGGTCGTTTGATGACAACTTTTGTCAGAAATAGTCGTACCGTAAATTATCTAAATCTGGTAATTGGTTTTTCAGTTACAGTCGAAAATGGTAAGAATGTTTTTTGGGACACAGTGTATTTGATAAACCAATATTTTTGTAAAAACATATAAGTGCGATATTCAAATGTTACATAACGTAAAAACGTAAAACGTGAACGGTTTAGCTAAAGCTGTCAGTGCTGATAAATTTTGTTTTTCTTGAGAGTACACGTTTCCCTGGTGGATAGGTTTTGTAGTGGGAAAAAAGGTTATTGCCAGGGGAGCTTTCTTGGGGAAACTGTCGGGACACTATAGCGATGTCGGTCAGCCGGTGGCGAATAAGTATCTCGCACCGACTGTAAATTGTGCAGCGGCGCGAAGCAATTTATATCGACATTTAACTTGTCAGTCAGTTGCTGATGTTTAACTAGAACGAGCTACCGCAGTTAGCAGCAACGCTTTAAACCTATCTGATGCTGCATCAGCCAGGTTTTACACCAGACTCCAGTCCAGGTATATCGTGTGAATATTATTAGGCCTGCAACTGACAGTAGATTTTGATCGCACAGTATATGACATAACAGCCGACAGCGGTAAAGATAAAACTGATCGCACAAGGTGTATCCAGAAATAGAAGCGCATCACGGGTGTTAGTCACTGTAATTAATATTCACTAAAATAACTTGAGCTTGGCTCCTACTGTGACATACCTATATACCTCGGCGATATAATTAAACTTCTGAAAATCTGTAGCGCCACTTTTTGCTGTGCAATAATGAGTAAATGGACACGATGACGACGTCGAGTCTCCATTTGTTTCATTTTACTTTATTATATTATTTTCATCGCACATTTGCGATGCCCCTTGCTGTCGAACTGCTTGGCGGGTGACTAAAAACTTAACCGACTATAGTTTCCTGGGGTAAGATAGTCTATATTTAGATCTGAATGTGATCGAGGCTATCCTTGCGACGGCAACAGCGATGAAGAAATTTAGTCGCAGCTGGGCGGCCGAGACTTGCTTAGATGACGCAGATGCAGGTGCTGTATACAGGCAGGTGATGACGTCAGGCCGTGAATTTAATTCCTTTGTCCGTCTCACAAGCATCATCACCATCATCAACATCTGCAGCAGCAAGAGAAACAACTTAAACACCCGCAGTCTTCCATTAGCGGCTGAAAAGTTGCCTCTTCTCAAAGACTTTTCCTCCGAAGTTTGTCTCCTTTTTTCCGTCACTGATGGAACCAGCGGTGTCGTACGCGGCAGGAAGATAAAAGCAAGTGCATGGCCCCGTCTGAATTTTTGTTGGTCGAAAACGTTTTCTTCTTGTCGAAACACTGTCGTCAAGAATACAAAATTTGTATCTGCGTAATAGTCCCCCATTTCGCGGAAATTTGGGGCAAAATTGAAATATTCAGCATCGACAATGTCTGTTGTCGGAAATCTGTAGACCTAGGTCCCTAGACATAACCGGTATTTATTCTAATGGAGGCGTTTTACGCTGACATCGGCCGTCTTATGGGTGAAATGAGGTAACAAATAAATGAGTGAATGAATAATAAATATCAACAAAACAACAAAGATTAGAATATTTGTTGAGATGCATAAATCAACGGGTGAAATCAGAGACATCGATTGCCGTTTAGCCAACAGGCCTACCATATAGCACAAAAATAAGTCACGACCTAGTAGGCTACATGTACTATGATAAACATAATGCAAATACAAATATTATAATCAATATTCAATTAAGCTCATATTAATCACAAACCACTATTTTACTGCAAAATCAGGTGCACAACGATAGATTTGCCAAGTGATAGTTTATAATACTAACACGATTATGCTGACTGTATCATACAGTGCAGTGTTGCTCATGCGCCAAAATAAACGAATATGACCAGGGCCCACATTTTTCAACAGAAAATTTTGCCGTATTCCGCGGGCCAGTTCGCAAAATTCCGCGGCTCACCCCGATCTTATGTTTGTGAGTAAAATGACCTCTATTCAGCTAAGAAACGTCAGTTATTGAAGGCTGACGTTGTGCCCAGTTGCTAGCAAAATACAAAAATAATATTTTTTTCAAAAGTGCAATATCTGTCAAGTTGCATTTACATGTTTACTTACGACTGTGCCATATTATGACGGCTATATATAAGTAGGCCTAAGGCTTACAGATTTAGGCAGTTCAGTTCAAGTTTTCCATGATATAGTTAGTTTTTTCCAATTACGTTATCAAGTGTGATGATCGTATTAATCACTGATCATTTCTCAACTTCTGTTAAATCCCCCCCAAATTCCGCAGAAATATCAAAATTCCGCAGAAAGGGGCAAATTCGTCTAATATGCTCAAAATTTCGTGGTGCTCGAAAAACTGTGGGTCCTAAATGCGACTACTTTTCAGAAAGATCTGTAAAAAAGTAAGCAAAAAAGTTCTGCATAGTCTTGTTATGCCAGCACAGTAATTCATCAAAACTGCACAGAGACCAGTGGTCAATAATTGTGTATTTAGTTAACAACTGAAAATAAAGCATGCTACAGCTAGTAGTTAACCGGGACATGTTAAGTATACATTAGTAAAATAATCTACCGCAGAGATAAACGATAAAATCAAGGCCTATGTCTGGCACAAGCCAAAGCTGCCGCACGGCCAATAGCAAAACGAGCAATTCTGGTTTAAAACAAAAATGCAACATTCTTCAGTTAAATAAATAGTTATAATATAAAATAAAATCACATAAAATCAGAGTACATTTTTCACCAAGTAATAAAATATCTCTTCAGAAGACAGCAAAACGACTGGAGCAAAATACAATCACAATAAAGACAGTTAAGCTCTAAATGCAGAAAATTACACAAACACAACTCTCAAGAACTGAAAAAAGAGTTAGACTTTAGCGGCTGACAATATTGCTGCACAATAATAGGGCCTATTATTTATTCATTTACTTTATCTTTTCTACTTTCTTACAATAGAATCGTACACGAGTGACGAGACACACAAATAATCAAGCAGTCAATTGATCAATCAAAAATGCATTTAAGAGTCGCAAAAAACATTACACTAAAAAAACCATTACACTAAAAAAAACCACAGGCACATAGCAATTGCAAAAACACAGCAACATTACACAAGTACTATACGAAAGCAAACAAAATTACACAACAAGAATGCAGACTCAAAAAACTGCAGTTTACAGGCACCTATACAAACATTAACAGCATCAAATACACATTCCATAAAAGCATTTAGAAAGGCAAGCCTACACGTGCAAGTGTTGCACACAACTGCTGTGCAACAGTAGGCAGCGTCTAAAGCTGCATTCACAGAGACACTAGAGCGATTACAAGTACAGGTCTGCGTTTCAGTTTAGTAGTAAATGCTTTGCGAACAAAACAACAGCATTTCGCTATATCGTTGATAATTTTATTGCTCGTGTATCCCCAGCAGTGATGTAAGTTCTGACCTGACGTCATTATGCATCATAGCTTGTAAAAATCAAATTGTTCCCACTTACTTTAATTTACTTTACAAGTAACCAGTACTCGTGTCTATGTGAACGCGGTGACGGTCGCTGCAACGTTGATGCGTAGGCCCCACGTGCGTGTAGTCACGTAGTCGCCAATGCTGCTAGATGGTGCCTGCTGTTGCGTAACAGTTGCACATGTACACACCCTCTAATGCGTAAGAATCTACATTTTATCAGAAGCGTTGAGAAATCCATTGTTTCTGACGAGATCGGCGTAGAACTTGGCCGAAGCCTTGGCAGTGCGGGGTCGACTTGGGTCGTTAAAATCAACGCGGTGCAGTCCAAAGCGCTGTGTGTAGCCGAACACCCACTCAAAGTTGTCCATCAGCGACCAGGCCATGTAGCCACGCACGTCACAGCCGTCCAACCGAATTGCTGTACACATAACAAGATAACTAAACACTAAGAACAAATAGCCTTTTATCCTTCTGGGGCAAAAAATCGAAAACCAGTCTGCCTGGCTGGGGTTAAAGTGGGGCACGTTCGCACATTACCTGTGTCAGGTGACAGGCGACATTGCGTGGTGCCATATGGCAAGTGACGCCCGTAGCTCTGCGAAGAGTTTCCCATCAAAGGCTGCGGGGTAGCGCAGCTCTGTTGTAAGGGTGACCAGCCATTTCAATGGGAAACTCAAAAATTTGACCCCTCGTATTTCCCAAACCGCTTAATTTTTCCCCACCAAAATTTGCACAGATGATTAACTCCAGCATATCTCCTGATGTGCAAAATTTGGTGAAAATCCGTTCACGGGGGCTTCCCCACAAATAGGTGAAATATAACGCTTGCGCAACTTTTTGTGCCTTTCCTTTCCTTCCCTTCTCTTTCCTTTTTTTCTTGCCGTCCTCTACAGGAAAAACGACTGAACTGATTTTAACGCACGATGGCTCATATGACGCGGTTTCACGCAAGGAAGTGCCTTTTAAATTTAAATTCAACACTTTCACCTATTTTTTTAACAAAAATATTTAAAATTACAATGGCGCCTATGGGGAAAATTAGACGATGCTTTAAACTGTCATAACTCCGGCTAAGTATAAGATAAAGTCGTAATTTTTGGTTCTAGGGTATGGTTTTCGGGATCAACCAATTTAACGGTGTCATTTATATTTACCCCTGATTGACCCCCTTTGCCATGGCAACGAAATTTGGGACAAAATGGGCGATAACTCGGCCCCCTTAAAAAGAAAACTGCACGCTGTTCGCACCTACCCCCTTTTTTCAGGCCCATGCTATCCGATGGTTACATTTAAATTTTTCCCCTGCCAACCCCCGTTGCCATGGCAACGAATTTTGGGACAAAATTGGCTATAACTCGGCCCCCGTAAAAGATAATTGCGTGCTGTTTGCACCTACCCCCAAATTTTTGGGGCCGGGCTATCTGATGTTGTCATTTAAATTTCTCTCTTGGCGACCCCTGTTGCCATGGCAACGAATTTGGGGACAAAATTCACTATAACTCGGTCTGTGTAAGAGATATCTATAAGATTTTTGCATTTATAGTGGGATTTTCAGGGATGGGCCATCGAATGATGCCACGCGAATTTTTCCCAGAGTGACCCGTGTTGCCATGGCAACAAAATTCTGAGACATAATGGTTTAGAACTCTGCTTACATAAGAGATATATCGAAGATCTTTGCATCAGATGGGGTGTTTTCAAGATCGGTTTATTTTGGTATGGGCAGTGCGCAATTATTCAGAAGCACACATATGCACCCCCGCAAAAATCAAATGATAAGTATACAAAAAATTGTTATTATCTAGCAACAAAAAACATTTCTACATTCTCTAACATTGCTATAATTAACTAATCCAGATTACTTCCAACGGCAATAAAACTGCAAATATTCATGTAAAAAACTTTTCGGTTTATATACAGTGTAAGGGTGACATCGTGGTTGTAGATATAAAACAGCACAAATCACAATTTAAAAATTCAAACATCACCATTACACAGTGTCAGAAGAACTTCGCTGACTGTGTAATGGTAAAGTTTGAATTTTTAAATTGTGATTTGTGCTGTTTTATGTCTACAACCACGATGTCACCCTTACACTGTATATAAAGTGAACAGGTTTTTACATAAATAAACAGCTACACACAATCTTTAGCCTTTAAACCGTTACAGAAGATATACAAGAAACAAAAAAGAAAAATAAAGTAAAAAATTAATAACGAGACGTAAAATGAACGCAAAAGAAAATAAAAAATACACCAGAAATTTAAGCTAAATTTGAGCTAATGCTTACGAGTTGCGCGAGAGCCTATAGCATTTCCGGTTCTGTAGTTTAGCTGAAAATTGGGGTGTTCACGCTAAGTTAATACACAAATACCATATTCTCTATCGGGATTGCATAATGATAGTTTTGTGGTGCCACCTTGTGAATAATGTAGACTTCTGTTGCAGCCTGAAATCGCCAAAAAAATCCATAAAACACTATTTTGGCGCACAAGGTCATTCAAGGTCATTGAATTCGACGCTAATCGAGAGCCAGTGTACGACTTCCTATTAGTGATTAATAGTAACCTACCCCTATCTTACACCGTTATTGAGATACGGTGACTTACTAGCCAAAAATCACATTTTTCCCACCCCCTCTCATTTATCGCCCTAGTTCGGGGTGACCCCCTTCAAATTTATGGAAAAACTTTACGATTCCTGAAACTAGAGTCTTCCAGGCAGCCGATGGTGAAGATTTGATAATCCTAGCCTGCACCGTTTTGGACTGATCCACCCGTGTGACAGACGGACAAACAAAATTGCAATGGCTAAGACGCGCTGAAAGCAGTAGCTGCTTTTGCACGTAAAAACAAAAGAAATCGCAAGCAAGAGAATCCACTTGCAGTTTGGAAATCCATGAAAAAGCAATTTAAACTTAAGTAACAAAAAAATGCAAAAAGTCAAAATTTTATCAACAAAGAAACTTTACAATATAGACAACATGTGCTAAGATTTGGCAATAACTGTTAAAATACTGCTAAAAACTGAAAATAACAAGAAATTTGAGCTAATGCTCACGAGACTCGCAAAATCCTATAGCAGCTCTTTTTCAGTAGTTTAGCTGAAAATTGGGGTGTTCATGCTAAGTTAATATACAAATACCAAATTCTCTATCGGGCTTGCATAACGATAGTTACGTGGTGCCACCTTGTAAATGATCTAGACTTGTGTCGCACCCAAAATCGCCAAAAAATCCATAAAACCCTGTATTTTTGCGTTCAAGGTCATTCAAGGTCATTGAATGTGACGCCAATCGAGAGCTAGTGTACGACTTCCCATTAGTGATTAATAGTAATCTAGGCCCCATCTCGCACCATTACTGAGATACAGCAACTTATTGACCAAAAATCGCAAATTTTGCCCACCCCCTCTCATTTAGCGCCCTCGTTCGGGATGACCCCCTTCGAATTTATGGAAAAGCTTTACAGTTCCTGACACTAGAGTCTTCCAAGCAGCCGATGGTAAAGATTTGGTAATCCTAGCTTAGATTGTTTTTGACTCATCCACCCGTGTGACGGACAGACAGAATTGCGATGCGAAGACGCGCTGAAAGCAGTAGCTGCTTTCGTGCATAAAAAGTAAGGAAAGAAGTCATCAGACTGCTACTAAAATATGATCATGAGATCATTCTTTGCAGTCTGGCTTGGTAAAACGAAATAATATAATGCATTTCTACAGATAATTTTTACAACTTCCCTATCTGGCCAGTACCAACAATAACAGTAACTTGGACATTTACGTCTGCATTAGACCAAAAAACTATCAAACTCTTTGTAAAGGATAATCCTCCAAAATAAATAACTTAAAACTCAGAGGAACTCTGTGGTAGAAATAGCAGGGGACCTTTTACCTTTCAGAACTTCATTAATGTGACGTCGTAGGTAATCAATACGTCCATGGTCATCCATCGTCCCGGTTGTGTCTGAAACGCCGTTCTCCGTGATGTAAACTGTTGGATTATTGTAACGGTCTTTCAGCCAGCCCAGAACCCGGCGCAGACCGTACGGCACGACGTAAATAAATGGGGAGTCTGCTGCTCTGTAAATATGCACCACAACACATTAACGACATTAACGACCATTTGACCAACACAAAAAATCAGTCAACAATCAGAACAAAAACCTCGAAGCGTGACTTTTTAAAAATGCTGCCAACTTGTGCACATAGTGCACTTTGCAAGTCACACCTTGCATAGGCATAGTGCTCATCTCCCAGTCTTGGCCCTTGAGCCCATAAGTGGATAGACGACTTGAGTCCGTGACGCATGGCCAGTGCAACACTAGACCTACGGTTACCTTCCTAGCCTCGGGGCATCACCGCCCTTTGACCAGTACCAAATCATACTGCTTGGTGACAAAGGCACACCTGTGTGAACAACCTGTGAAAAGAGATGATAGTTAATCCTTTAAAATGTCAGGTAAACAACTTCAATCATTACTTGACAGCAACCTAACTGAGAGTCAAACTAACAATATTTCGTCATAAGTCTGATGCCCATTCAACCAAACCATCCCAGACACTAGCAGTAATGCTGCACTGCACTGCAAATGTATGCAAAAAACTTGTTCTCACACATGGCGGCCTCTGTACCGTAAACGACATGTTCACGAAAGCAAAACATACAAACCGGGTCCACGAAGGATCAGCGTCTTCAACAACACCACACAGTGCAGAAAGTGGCGCAAAGGGATCAGCGAGCGTAAACGACGTGAGCTGTTTCATATCAATCGACGTTCCCTGGCTCAACCGGCTCGCAGTGTAGTAATTCAGCCCGAAAAAGTCGGCAGTTCCTATATCCAAAAAACGAAGACATGCTGGAAATATAAATTAGCCACAAAGAAGGCTGCATCATGATTTTTTCCAAATTCAAGGTCTTGCGACATAAAAAATGAGAACAAATATCAACAAGAAGCCTATCTATCGCTAGGAAAAGAGAAAGTGATCTCTCTGAGGTGAGACAGTTCCATGCACGCTACGTTAATGAAACGTCATCTCGAAAGCTACAATGAACGCTAGTATAACAGCCATCGCAGGTGGTCATTTCACCAAGCGATATAAATAGCTACTGGTACAGAGTAAATGACCAAGGAAAATATCAGACACAGATTTTGCACATATTTCTCACAATAAAAACGTGCTGTTCGGGAAGACATGCTACAGCCTATACAGTTCCTGTTGCAGTACTGACCTTCAAGGTCGTTCAAGGTAAATGATTTTCATGTCATTTGAAAGCCAATATGCGACTTCCTACTAGTGATCAATAGCAACCAAATCCATACCTCTCACAGTTTCCGAGATATGGACAGTTTTCCGTTAAAAAGCACATTTTTCCTAACCCCTTCACTCAACCCTCAATTTGAAAATGTTCCACTTGGAGTAAACGGCTGAAATTTTGAAAGCTTGATCTCAACAACCATGGCTAATTATTCGTTTAAAAACTTTCCCCAAAGTCCTACCTGTTAGCCACAAAATACATCAGTTACAGAGAGACGGACAGAAAAACGAACGACAACCCAAGCCAATAGCTCGACCTTTACTAAAGTAGGGACGGCTAAAATATGGCCTGTCTTTAGAGAGGTAAACCACCTTGGTATGTGACAATCACTTTGGTCAACTCAGCCTCAGGTAAATCGAGTACGGGCCTGAATGGCTAAAGCTAAGGTAAATATGTTCATCTGTGTCAGGTGGCAGATAACACTGGGTGATCCCATACGACACAACATAGTGTGTCCAATAACTAGAAAGCAGTCATAGCCCGCAGGTACCTCTGCCAAGGTAATGCTATTCGCCAGGTGGCGTCACCATCTTCGGTTTTTGCAGCGGTTCCCTTATGCCCCCTTTAACGCAATGGTAACGAAAATTTCAAAGTGATCCAGAATCCAAGATTCCTGCCAGATTACGCCCCAAATTGAATCACCTGTAGTTTATGTCATGCCTGACATACCCTCGAAATTTCAAAAATATCCGTACATAACTTTTCGAGTTATCTTGGTCACACGTAGACAGACAGACAAACAAAAAAGCAACAAAAACATTACATCCTTGGCTGAGGTAAATATCTAACTCTTTAATCATCTCATCTGACTGACAAATAGCAAACAGTAGTTTACCTCGATTATATATCTTCTCGTCTTCGGTAAACTCTGGCAACGGAGAACGCTCTAGCTCCAGCGCCTTCACGACCTTGGCCAGTTGTGTCTTCATGACGACAGGATAGTCGCCACTGCCAAAGATTGGATCACAAAACCAACCGGTTCGCATGAGCTGTGATCTTTCTGCTGCCGCGATGTCATCCGAGTTGTTAACATCTTTTGGTTCCTCGTAATTAATGCTCACACTGATGCCGACCTTCCCTAAATGTTTACCAAATGCATATTTAACGACTATATTTTCTGCTCTAACCGCATCAATAAAGAAAACAAATAAATAACAGTGCAGAGTAAGATAATGAAAGGCGTGATTTGCTCATTAGCATCTGCACATTAGGTTGGGTTTCCATTTAACGATGTTACGTTTTCAAAGCTCATCCAGCTTGAGTTTGGTTACCAAGACATACACACACTCAGTTTTTCTTTAAAGGTCATTTTCCAAAGCCTCTAAATAAAAACAATAATTAAGTTATCAGTATTAATAATGACGTCCAATAAGCTGATTCCCAAACAAACTTAGCACTTCTACAAGCCACATACAGTTGTTCATGCAACCACCAGCACTGGAGCTCTGAAAGAGTCAGCATGCTGCCAACTTAATGTCATGGTAAGTCAGAAACACTAATACAAGTAAGCAGCTAAGTAAGTTTCTTTATTTGCAAATGTGAATCGCACAAGCACTACATTCAATCAATAATTACGCACAAAGTGTGTTAAATGCTTTTCCTTCAAGTGAGCAGCTACTGAACAAAATGTTACACTTAATGTCTTTCCTTTATTATAACCATCCCCCAAAATACTTCATCATTAGTCAATAAATCAGTCATCAATCCAGCCACCAAGCAACTAGCCGAGCAAGTAAGCAAATGACCAAATAAATGAATAAAACATCAAAATACAGCACAAACCTGCTTGAGTGGGCCTGAAGTCTTGATCATATGTGTGCCACACTAGAGCATGCGCACGAATCACATTATGTGCGACGACAAACATAGCATCTAGCACACCTCTGACCAATGGAGGAAAAAAGCCACAACCATATCCAGGGTATATGAACATTAGTGGTTCGTTAAATGTTATCCAGAATTTCACCTTCATGGCAAAAACAACAAAAACCATGACATGCATTCGTATTCTAAAATATGACATAAATGACAAACAAAATCAGCAGAAAATTTGTCGATATCAACAAATAGAACTTCATACAAAACGAATTCATGATTACAAGTATGTAACTAAAATAATTCAATAACAGAGCGAACAAAACAGTTAATTTTATAAGTCATGTGACAAATGGTTAAGTGCAAGTAAAAGCAAGATAAATGTAAAAAGCAATGAATAAGCAGCAAACCAATATTTGATTTTGCGATACCCAAACTCAGTAAGTCTGTACGCCAAAAAATGACTGAGCAAACGAAGTTAACGTACTCACCCTGTCACCAAAGCGTGTAAAACAGAGTCTTGCGTAGTCATTGAAATACTGGATGAGTTTATCATTTGCCCAGCCTCCGCAGTCCTGCAGTGCTTGCGGCAGGTCCCAGTGATACAGCGTGACAAAAGGCTGAATGCCCTCGGCCAACAGGCCGTCAATTAGACGATTGTAATAGTCCACACCTTTCTCATTGACTGTCGACGTTGTACCATCCGGCAACAGGCGTGGCCATGAGATCGAAAACCGATACTGCGACAACTGCTTGTGCATAGACACAGCAATGGATTCAGCTCAAAATAAAGTCAAGTCAAATGTATGACATTTCAAACACGATATATCTCCCAGTCCGTAATTTCACGCATACTTAACTATAATACTATCAACAAATATACTGATACACATGTTACTCAGATTGGTCTCTGGTTCCAGCAAATTAGCAGTTCAACCACACAACAATGGACAAATCTTGACTATCGTAAGCAGCTCATAAAAATCAAATCTAGCAGTAGATATCAATTGCAAAATATACTTAAACAATTTTTTAAAAAATGAAGGAAGAAGCAAAACCTGTGCATAGACTATCTGTTGGCTATAAAGATAGCCAGGTAAATTTACCAAATAAAATTATAAATAACAGCAACAATATATTCAGGTAAAGTACTTAGTGAAATGATCTCAAGTGACTGTGTAAAAAAATTATAATATGTGCAAATATTAGTAAATCTAACAACACACAAAATGCGGGCTTACACCGAGTGATTTGATAAGCTTGATATCCTGTTGGTACAGGTGATAACTGTCGCAAGCCACATCTCCAGTGTCTCCATTAAAACATCGACCTTCGTGACTAAACGTGTCCCAAAAGCTTGGTCCCTTGCCTAAAATATAAGCCATCAAAACAAACACAAGACAATTTCAATAAAAAAAATCTTACAGTAACAACACTATGACAATGATAACAAGAACAACATAAATTAGCGTAAAGTTTGAAATTGATAAATTTTTATAGCTGTACATATACCTTTTTTCAGAAACTCACCTACAGGTCAGACATTGACACACAGTCAGTGTGATGCAGGCAGTATCACCTTTTGTAATTTTTGCTGTTTTCAATGAGCAAGTCCTTAAATGTTGCCGTTAACAAGTGTATAAAGTGATGTTTTGAACATTTATTATAGAAAAGCAGCAGTATCCACCTAAACGCTCCACAGTTGCTGATATTTGCATTCGACGCTATAACGCACGCCATAACAGACAAAAGGCGCTTCGTCTAGACAGCCATGACTGACCACCAACGAAGCGCACATGATCGCCTGACCACGCTAAACAGGCCGCAAAGGTCATATTCTGGGCCAACATGACACACACTTCCAACATAGAAACAAAATTTTTATAATAAAGACACCTATAAATAGCCAATTTTCACTCCTATGTTAGTACTTCCCGTTACTTAAGCACGAAATAATACGAAAAAATAAACAAACTGCTGAAAGTCTATTACACTAGTGTTAACGTTTACATTAATTTTTATAATCGGTCATCAAAAGATAACTAACACTATTTGCCAAGATGTTAACTAAAACATGCATACGGAAAGTCACTCTACTGAAACACATTACTGTCATAATATTATATGTACACAGCCGTTTAAGGTGGCTTAGTTATTCTAAACAATTACCCTTTCGTTCCCTCGAACTTTCATTCTCAACATCAAAATTAGCATGAAACTTTCGTTCTCTAACACTGATTATTAGGCCTATACTGTACACAATTTTGACGTGCTTTTTTAATTACAGCTATGCTGTAGGCATCAATGGTACCATATCTTGTCATCTTGTCTCTCGTCCGTCCATCCGTCTGTCTGTTTGTAACAGAAAACTAGACATATCTCGCCCTTTCAGATGAAATAAAAGTCATTGAACTTGGATGACCTTCAAAGTCAGTTCTGCAAGAGGAACTGTATAAGCTGTAGTGCATCTTCTCTAGCAACAGCTAGGCTTCCTTCTTATTGTTATATCCTGTTGAAACTCTAGCTATACACGTCTACAGCGAGTGACACAAAATTGAAGCTTTTTCGCTGTAAGGATAAAGATAAGGATAAAGGGTTCAGTAATGATGAGTGTCAGGGAATGAAAGTTCCAGGGGACAAAAGTTGCTGGAAACGAAGGTTCCAGGGAACGAAGGTTCCTGTGAACAAAAGTTCCAAAGGACGAAAGTTCCATGAATCAACATATGGACCGCGTTAATGTTATCTTCCGTCTGTATGGACGGAAGATAGCGGTTAAGCGGTCTTATCTTCTGTCCGTAAATTAGGGTTCTGGTTGGGGTTGCGGATAGAGTTATGGAATTAGGAACTTAAGGCTAGGGTTAGGTTTAGGGTCAGGGTTGGGGTTATAGTAAAGGTTAATGTTGGGGTTAGGGTTAGGTTTAGATTTAGGGTTAGGGTTGCGGACGGAAGATAGCAGTTTGGCGGTCTTATCCTCCGTCCGTACGGAGGATAACACTGAGCTATGGACCGTGCGTGCGCACGGTAAATATAATCACTGAGAAATAATGTTAATTGTCCTCACCTAATTGCTCTTGTCTTCGCCAATGTACCCACCATAAAACAGCTGTATAGACGTCGCCAGCCTTTGCCTGCCTCGCCAGCCTCGCATGCATAGTTTAACATTGCCGCTACAGCTTACGACCTATTCCCTTCACTTACCGTCTTCGTTCCAAGCACCTTCAATCTGGTGCGCAGAAGTTGCAGTGCCCCATGCGAAGTCATTCGGAAAACTTCCATAGTAGAACTCGTCACGCTCGTCTGACACACCTGTCGCCATATTAAACAGTCAGATACGTACAATACTATGTGCACTTTGTTACACCTGTACTGCTTATATTGCTTACGAACACATATTTGTTTACCACAGCTATAATTCGCGCGGACGTAAAACACGCGCCACGTACCATTAAAGCTGTGCGGTACGAGTAATTTATCTGTCGAGTACTCGGCATGTTGCAATTACATTTTAAACTTTTCAGGGCCTTGGCAACATTGAGGGACAAAGAGGCACTTGCCTTTTTGCTCTCAGACGGCTTGCAAAATTGATATAGGCTTATAATCATTTCACAAACAATCAGTACAGACGTACAACACCAGTACGTATTGGTCCTGCAGCATAATTCGAGCAGAAGTACAATACTGAATGCCCTATATTTTACAAACATTATTCATACTTGGTTTTAACGTACGAACAAATTCCATTCAATGGATAGCAATGCTGAACTTTACAAGAAAATTGAGCTAATAATCACGAGACGCGCGAAAGCCTATATAGCAGTTCCGGTTCACGCTAAGTTAATTAATATACAAATACAAAATTCTCTATCTCGATCGCATAACGATAGTAACGAGGCGCCACCTTGTGAATGATATAGACTTGTGTCGCAGCCCGAAATCGCCAAAGACATCCATAAAAACCCCTATTTTGGCGTTCAAGGTCATTCAAAGTCATTGAAATCGGCTCCAAACGAGAACCAGTGTACGACATCCTATTAGTGATCAATAGTAACCTAGGCACTATCTCTCACCGTTACTGAGATACAGCGACTTATTGGCCAACAATCGCAAATTTTGCCCACCCCCTCTCATTTAGCGCCCTCGTTCGGGGTGACCCCCTTCAAATTTATGGAAAAGCTTTACGGTTCCTAGAGTCTTGTCAAACTCGCAATGTTAAACTCGATTTTTTAGTCTTAAACTGAAGTAGTGATCGCAAGTGTGCAATTATAGGCCTACATACGTGCACAAAATCACAAAATTTGCCAGATCACATGCTGTGTTTATTTTCACACCTTAAGTTAACCTTTCGCTTAGAGACGCAACAGCACGGTACATAGCTACGTATAGGCCAACAGGGTGAGCCAAAAATGGTACCATTTTGATAGGCTACTTCTTAACTTGATCAAAAATATAAATAAATCGATTTTCAAAATTTTTCACTGTCAGAATCATGAAAAAATGCAGGGCCTACTAATATATAGCACTAGCCTATCACAAAAGATTCCACCACACTTCAATTGTGTCGCTACACTACCTTGCGAAATCTCAGTGTCTTGTGCAGATGAAGTTAAGATCGATGTGCCATTTCAAATGGTACACCTTAGTAAGTGCAACGGTCGTGTGTAGTTCGAACGTTAAACTTTGATCCGCGCTGCACGGTTGCTAACACAGGTAGGAAGCATTTGGTTACAGTAGGCTAAGTAAATAATCTAGCCTACTCTATAGGCTACATGCATTTAACATTAGTGAACTGTGCTGCGTAGTTTCAATCGAACGCAACGCACCCAAGAAAGTACACAGGCTAACCAATGCCACGAACGCAAGAAAAGTGCGCAATAGACGCAGATGTCGCAACGGCCAAAATGAATCGATAGAAGCGGTCGTTGCGTCACGTCCGTCACGTGGTGTACGCTGCGCGCGTGTGCCAGAAATCTAAGTAGGCCTAAGTAGGTAAGGTAAAGTTAAAAGTGCCATACCCCAGAGGGGCGTAGACGGGGTGCTCATCTCCCTTTCTTAGGCTTTTGAACTCATAAGTGGATAAACCACTGAGTCCGTGACACATGTCCAGTGCGACGCCAGACGTACGGTTACCTTCCCAGCCGCAGAGCGTCACCGCCCTTTGACCGGTACCAAATTATACTGCTAATTGGTGAGCAAAGGCACATGAGTGTAAACAACTTGCCCAAGGTCGCTACCTGACAGCGCCCCGGCTCGGAGTCGATCCTGGAGCCTTTTCGTCACCAGTCCGGCTCGTTATCGTTACACTACCAAGCAACGCAGTAAGTAAATCTTTTAACGCATAAAACAAACGCAAATGCAAAAACACAAAGGACAGAACTTTGGATTGTTTTTAAAGATTAAAGAACACTTGAAAGATATAGGCTAATTGTCGTGTTTATATTAGCTGCAAAACTAACGAACGTCGATGTGATCACAAGAATGTATCGATCGCACCGCAAGGAAGTGGTATCACTTTGGTCTCAACTTATCACATTTTGCGCATTTTTATTAATTTTATTACATCATCTTAGCGGAGAGGGGGCGATCGTCTTTATCCCCGTCTCCCCCACGTGGATTCACAGCGCTTGACCCTCGAGCCCAATCTCCGCTCCTAACCGGTTTCACTGACAAAAGCAGGTGCGACAAAATAATCGGCCTAGCCTATTATACACGAGACGTGCACAAAAAAGTAACATAAAAACCATAAGTACCGTGAACCGTAGAAAACATTCTGTGCAGTAACAATTAGGGGTCTGCATCAGAACGGTTATTAAACTTGTTTGTAGGCCTACACAGCGCCTATTTGAATGGTATAGCGAGTGCTTACCATTATTTTAGTTTATATTTTTATCTATTTACAATTTGTATGCCAGTTGTAGAATTACACGTTTATATTTAATCATTTATGTCCATTTTTAGCTCTCTCTCTGAAATCGTTCCTATAACAATCCTAATAAGTGTTGAAAGTCTAACATATCTTGGGAATAAAATGCGACTTACAAAAATTCCTGAGAAAAAGTGCAGGAATAACTTTTGCAAAAACCCACAGCAACCCTATCATAACTTAGGAAAATCGTACGTTCAAAAATCAATACACAGTTCCTAATACTCTGCAGAATTCATTTTCCCTGACTTTCCAAAATAGAATGAATCGTTTTCTCTTGACTACTTTGTTCACGCAAAATACCAATGTCGGTTTTCAATCAAAAGCAATCACACTAAATACAAGGGCGGCGGAACAAATTTAAAAGTGGAGATACAAATAATCTGCGAGCAAAACAGCAGGAAAAATTTTAAACTGCGTACAACAGTTCATTTTTTTCTTCTGCATCTGTTAACTTTTGCACCCTGGTACTTTCAAATTCCGTGATTTTCCCTAACCCTGTGAGTTTTCCCTGACCGTAGGAACCATGTCAGTAATATTCCCAGTGAATGCTAATTATGAAACTCTAAATTAATAATGTTAAATCTAGAAGAAAAACAAACTTTACAAAAATAGCTAAGACGTTTTTGTAAACTAGAACCATCCCGCTCAACTCCAGGAATGGCCCGAATGGGGCACTAAAGGATGGTCCTAGACCTGCAGGACAGTTGGGTGACAAAAATCGTGTCCTCTGTTTCAAAAAACCACTGCCCATGGCGTTGGCCTCGACGCTTTGGACTCGTCACGTGTCATGAATGTAATCTTGTGCAAGGAGTCTGTGTTCATTTGTATGACATGCCTGTATCTACTTTGCAATAGGGTTTAAAGCTCCCGTAACGTTACCGGTAACTTACGGTAAATTACGGTAAGGTAAAGTTGCAATATTACCAGTAAATTACGGACTGCACATCAAAGACTTAAATTGGACATATAATGTTACACACATTAAGTGCCATAATAGTCCAATCAATTTGATTTTGAAACTAAAGTGCCAAAGTCGTCTACTTACGTATGTTAACAGCTATTCTGAGACTTTTTCAGCGGGATGCACTTCTGTTAAAGGTAAAATATGGGTAATTTACCGGAAATTTAGTGGTAAATTATCGGTAATTTACGGTAACGGTAGCATTCCCAATCTTACCGGTAATTTTCGAACACTACTTTGCAATGCTATCATGACTGGGCAGGGTTAAGTATCTGAATTATTGGCAGTTCTAATTTGGTACAGGTAGGTTGTTAGATAGCCCATCCATAGAAGAAGAATGGGGTTCTCGAGGATTTAGCCTAAAAATAGTCTTCGCCTCAAAGATTACTGGCATTGGCCTTCAAAATGATGGCCTCAAATCCATCCCAAATCAACTCAGCAGGCTGGTCATCCATCAATGGGTAGGCGCAATGAGTATCAGGAATAGCTGTGACCTAACCAGGCACAACGTGCGATGCGCTATCCCCAAATCGGTGGTCTTGCAATCCAGTCCTGTGTCTGGCTGCATAGGGGCTAAGGAAACGACGATCCGCACCACCCTATGGG
>Ga0209367_1001863_pt1 | contig 26980 bp, 15 predicted proteins | sample WorMetLIZISLAND2_FD_187412 | JGI IMG/M metagenome (GOLD analysis project Ga0209367, IMG submission 187412) | Marine gutless worms symbiont microbial communities from Max Planck institute for Marine Microbiology, Germany - Olavius geniculatus... ... | reverse complement strand
ATTTTCCCCTCACCTCCCTTTTTTCCCCTCTTTCCCTTTCTATCCCTCCCCCTGTCCTTTTCTCTTCCCTTTTTTCCCTTAGAAGAACAATGCCCTAAAATTCAGCTAAGGGGTCTGGGAGAGCGCTGTGAGTTCCCCCAGCGAGGTCTGGGACGGAGCCCCAGCCAAAATCGAATTAGGTGCATTTTAGCTTTAAAAGATTAGATTTGGTGGCACCAATTTTAATTATTTTCCCAAAAATAAACTGATCAAATAGGCAAATTTCGTACAATTTAAACGTATGCTTATGTTTTGTCTGGAGTATTGGGGGCCTGCCTTCCCCCCTCTTGTTTACGTCACTGTAGAAGATATACTATTGCATTTATAGAACTGTAACTGCACTAAAATTATTTGAGAACTAAAATATAACGTAGGGGCCTAAAAGTAAACTTTCATTCAGCTGTAACAGAACGTAATTGGACTGAACTTATAACTACTCCATCAGCTGTGAGTTGTAATTAAAATGGTAATTAACTAATTATGAATATTAAATAGGGTCGCTGTTTTAGTATCAGTTAATCGTTTCTGAGCCGACGCGTGCGCTATAGCCAGTGTGAATTCATTGTTGCAAACGGCCAAACTACGACTTCTGCATTTCACAAGGTAGTATAGCGACAGTATTAGCATGAGCTGGGCAAAGCTAGGCCTACACGTCGTTTACCGTACGTCGTTTCTTTGCGGTGTTGCATGCCAAAACTTATTAAAATCGGCCACTGTTTCACGGAGCTATATAGAAAGCAAGAAGCCCGGTTGTCGCTAAGATAGCCGACCGTAGTGGTTGTCAGTGATCCTAAAGGTAATCCAAGGTCGATGATTTCCATGATTCCATTTTATCTGAAAGGGTGTATCATCGTATGCCACTTCCTATCCTATATAATGTAACCTTGGCCCTATCTCTCACCGTTTCCGAGATATGGCCACTTAAAGCTTTAAACTTTCCACTGAGAATTGCAGCCATACCGCTGCAGATGCAAACATGGTTAGTGGTTACTATTGACAGCCTGTAGAACGTCGCCAGCGCCCTATCCGACGGTACCATCGGCGACCACCTACGACTCACCGTTTAGCCACAATACATCTGTGACAGACAGCCAAACGACGAGAGCCGTGCCAATAGCTCGATCGGCTAATAACAGTGGCTTGTTTTTTGAGATACGGCGTAACATCAGAGCGGCAGATGCGCGTGGGCCGGACCGGGAGAGCGCGCCGTGCCACCGGCAGGTGCCCGTGATCACATGACCTCTACTGGCGAGCCTCGTTTTCATATCGATCTCAGTCACTCACTCGCTGCCTGCCGGCTGACCTAGTGCTTGCGTGTGCCGCTGCCTACTTGACTAGTGGTCGTCATCGCCGTACTCTGAAAACATGCCGGTCGCCGATAGCAAAGGTGAGAGAGAGTTCCGTTACATTTTTTCCTACATTCGTCGACATTTTTCTAGGGATTTCTAGCGACGTGGTGCTCGTATGTGAGCCAGACCAGGCAGTATGTAGCTCGAGCGTTGGTTGTCACTGGTCGAGTTAACTTTTATAGGCCTGTCTAGTGTCTACCTGTCTGGCCGCTGCCCAACGAACGGTTTCATCTCTGCAGGGCTTGGCCGCATGCTGTGCTGTGTACGTACATTCTGTTTGTTGCCAGCGCCGCTTGGCTGAATAACAAACAGTAAACATACAGGCCTAATTCTTATTCCACAGTTGTAGGAGATATTGAGGACAAAATGTGCCAAGCGCGTTCGAAATTTTTTTGTTGCATGCGCTTTATGAATTCACACTACTTACTTACTTACTTATTAACACAGAGGTCATAGGCGAACCGCAAGAGAATTTGTAGGCGCAATTAGAACAAGCGTCACTTAGCGCCCCGGTCAGAAACGTTAAAACGAATGCGTTTTAAGTTCACGCCTATGCGTTTTATTTGTTTTAGAACTATAGACCTAAGTAAAGTTTGGAAATCTATAGGCCGACTGTATTTTCCATGTCGACAAAGAATTTGAACATAGGCTGAATATTTGTGCAAGGCAGTGTGTGACTTGTGTGATGACTGAAGCAAGCGACAGACGATGTGGAGTGTACGTACGCCTATAGGCTGTGTGATTGAGAGTATTGATCGGTCGGAACGTTGTGCTGTGATAGCACGTGATCAATTTCTTTCACTGTGTAGACACTGGACTATTGGTTGACACACATTGATGTGTGTATGTTTGTGAGGCCGTTCTGTCTATATGGCCTATAGTTAGTTAACTTATACACATGCTATACATTGGTCATAGATCGAGCATCCGCTTTCTATACCGCTGCTGCTGTTGCTGCTGCTGATGATGATGATGATGACTATAGCTTGTGATTGTGCACAGGGGCGGCGCCACGGTTTTAAAGGTGGGAGGGACAATTTCGCTCGCTCCGCTCGCGAAAAAAATTTTTTGACCCCCTCCCCACTTTAAGACTACCTGGGGGGGATACAGAATTGATTATAGTTGTACTAAATTTGCTCATAGGAATGGGATAATGATTCTCAAGAAGAGCGAAAAAAGTTTTGTTAAAGTGATAGTGATGACTGATGATGTCGTCTTGTGTAGTTTTGTAAGCTTACACCAGCTAGTATTGTAATTTTGGCAGTCTACGACTTACGTTTTCCGTGCGAGTCACTAGTGTGAATAAAATTAAAACACTGGCTAAAAACACTGGTAGTGAGTCATTACCCGTGTTTTTGGCCAGTGTTTTAATTTTAGTCATAGTCAACGAAAATAATTTTAGTCATGCTGTGTAATGTAAGCGACAACTGTGTTTGTGTACTGATTGAACAGACAGCAAAGAACAAGAGATGTTTTCTGACGTTGCTCTTTTTGAAAATAAATAAATAACAAAATTCTACCTTGGTGCTTATCGGGTTCTCCAGCAGTGCAAAATTCAAGATCCTAGCTTCCTAGACTGTATGACAAGTAGCAAACTGTACAGGAACAGGAAGCAGAATTTCCAAGTGCTAAAGCCGAATGTGAATTGCGTAACTTTAGCGGCCGGCTGTAGTACCCCGCAGGTGTACAACGTAAATTGGGTTGTACCCCCTGCGTGGTACATCCCGAAAAAGTGGTGGGGACATGTCCCTCCCAGCTCCTATGGTGGCGCCGCCCTTGATTGTGCAAGTTGTGTGTTAACATTGAACTAGTAGCCTAATGGCCAACTCACATCTTCGAAACGACGCAACTCAACTCAACTGTCGTGACTGTGGATGACAATGCAATGACGTCATTAGCATTGTGACGTCACGCTGCTGCGCACAGATCACGCGTTGTTTGCTGGCCTGGCTGAGCAGTTGAGTTGAGTTGAGTTGTGTCGGTGTCGTAGGTGGGAATTGGCCATAACTCATTCAGGAAATTGAGGAAAGCAGACAATTTGTATTTTGTTTGGACAGAACATGATACGCTTATAGACTATAGTTGGATGCACGCAGCAGGTCTAAAAACTCTCTTTAATGCGTGCGTAGTCTTGTTATATGACTGAACGGAAGTAGGACGCTTAAACCCGGCAGGGCCGGATTTAGGGGGCCCCGGGGGGCCCCGGGCCCAGGCCTTCCACCAACAGGGGTCTCCCACCAAACCCCTCAATTTTTAAAACCCTGTAATTCGATAGCCAATCCCTTTCTTAAATCCCAAATATGCCACTGGGCCCAGGTCTCCCACCAGGGGCCCCAGGCCTCCCACCAGCTAAATCCGGCCCTGAAACCCGGGTCATTTGTAAGCAGGACTAGCTGAGTTAATCTGTATAGTCTAGGCCTATAGTATGTGCTCAGACCAACTTAGCCTCCTATTCTTAGCCGGATGAGAATGAGCACTGAGCAGTAGTCTCTAAGGACTGGGCGTGAGTGTATGCTTGTTGTGGCTATGGCAGGAGCAGTGGTATGTCTGCAGCGGCACCGAGGCTCCAGTCGTCAACAGCGGCGTCGTGCTACGGTGGGGAGGGCAGGCGGCCAACTGTCCACCGTAAATTTTGGGCTGTCCAAAAATTGTCCGAGTATCTTTTTGTCAGAAAATTTTCGTCTGAAATGCACAACACATTTTTAGGGGCGAATTCAGAGGCAAAATTGAGATTTTGAGCACACATTGTGCACATGTGAAAAGTCTGTGTTCGTTTTTCGTGTTCTACGTTGACTGAAGTGACATTTTCTGCATTCGGCGCTGTTAGGCCTATGCTTTTTGTTCGGTATGTTAGTGGTTAGCAGCTTGTAAGTTGCAGGCGCTGGCATCGCGTGTCTGTATGATAACCGTCGGTCTGTCGATCTATTTCTGTGCCGGCCAGTGCCACTACTAGTAGACTAGAACTTCTGCGGTCCCTTCGCTAACCTATCACCAGCTCGTTCGTTACAGAAGAGAGGAGGCGATACTTTGACCTATGGTCTCTGTATAGCTATACTGAGATTGTAATATTTCCGGAGCCAGGCGCAGTGCATGGTTGACATGCTTTGGCCATGCCCACGCGTGCATGATGTGTCGGCTTATGGTGCTGACAGTTAAAAGTCTAGAAATTGTCATTCACGTGCGGCACAGCCGTCTAAGCACCTTTGACCGTATTAATAGGCTATGCCGCGCTGGTTATACAATTGCCTGCAACTCTTGTTGCTGTACGAAATCTCCAGCATGCACAGTCACGTACGTGCGGTTGTATGATGTTCGATATACAAAATGTTAAACTTCAAAGGTCGTGTATAGCTCTAGATGGGAAACCCGTCGCAAAGCTACGGAGCGTCACCTGCCATGTGGGATAACACACTGTTAGCTGCGACCCGACGTGGATGAATGCACCCTATCTTAACCCCAGCAAAGCAGACCGGTTCTCGATTTACCTACTCTGGAGGGATGGAAGGCTGAGTTGACCTTGGTGTTGGTTGTATACCAAGATGGTTTACCTATCTCCAGACAGTCACCCTTCAAGTAGTAACCAGTTGATAGCGACTCGACCTGGAGTCGAACCTATGATCTCTTGATCGCAACTTTGACATCCTACCGTTACGGCACCAAACCACCACGTTCGACCACATAGCGTGGACATTATACCTTGTTTACACGATCGAGCAAACATCGAGCTGGCTCGTCCAGCTAACATATAGCCAGCTCGTCGAGCCAGCTTGATCGTGTAAACGTGTAAAATAATACCCCGTTTACACGATCAAGCTGGCTTGACGAGCTAGCTATATGTTAGCTGGACGAGCCAGCTCGATGTTTGCTCGATCGTGTAAACGGGGTATTAGACAAGAAGTGTGCTGCAGTTCGCGTAAGTTATTATTTACAATGTTCTTTGCACAGCGCATACCTCGACCATTGCAATGCTTAGAAATCCGCATTATCCTCCAGAGTCCACGATATATAATTATTGCAGAAAATTGTTCTCTGTAACGCTGTCATTATTAGGCGGAATCGCTGTTGCAGAGCCAGCGATTCCGCCTATTTCTGCACATGTCTGCATAGCGTGGTCTGTCTGTCTGTCGTCTGTCATACTTTGTACCATGTTTAGACCATTCCACGGATTTACATTTTACATGCCATTTGGCAGGTACTGTTGTGGGGTTCAGTGACAGAATGTTAGATGGGGGTCTACTGACATCAGATGCCCCAGAGTCTCCTCATGTCTGAATCCGACACTGCAATAATTAATTTTCCATGTGTTAAAGCACGGCCACGTCTTCACATAGCTGCTATACATGCATAAGTCACCTGTATTATATGCTGTATTGCCTATATGTAGCACAGTTAGTTCGGAGGTGTATCTGGCAGTGAGCAGTTACTGTACATTGTAAGCAGACGCTGTAAGCGACTGCTGGTTCTATGATTGACAGGCAGCGTCTGAACGAACGGATGATGAATTGATTCGACTTGCTTGCACAACTTTATTTAGAGTACTTGCTGCTGTTTTGTCGGACACATGCTATACGCGGGCCGGCGCTGTAAGTTACTTGCACGAGTCGGACCCACAACGACTGTGCTTTATGGCAACGGAAGTGGCAACCAGTGGCGTGACGTAATAGCACCGTCGCCACACTACATTGTACGTGTGTATATGTACTGCCCTATACCGCAGCGCATTATGCGGCTGTCCGTTGCCCGCGCTGTTGGCCAGTTCATACCTATGACGCTGATTCAACTCAACGCGCCGTCCGTGGTGCAGCTATAGCAGACATACCACCACCCCAATCAGCTGTGTCTTCACTCCTGTCTGTACGTTACTGCAGCAGACGATATAGGAGCCCGGGTTGGCCCGAGCACACAGTACCATATGTACGATAATAGATACCGTACTGCTGGATTGGCTAAGCGAGTACGGAGTACAAGCTTGTACCACTCCGGACAGTGTGGTATCGTACTTAAATCACGCTCAGAGATCGCACAGACTAGCCCTTCACGGTCGTTTGCTTTATGTCAGTTGTGAAAGCATTGTACCAGTGCAACCTGCGTGTGTATAGTTACACACTTATAGTAAAATGTTGCACGAATTTTAAACTGCCACCGATCGACCCACCTCGCACCCGTAATAATAAGCAGTGCCTTAGTGCTAGCTGGTGTATAGAATTATTACTATTCTGAGCTCATGGATGGGCATGCTGTTGACCAATGACCTATCACTATGAGTGGCAATTGAATATTGATGATTTCTTTGGCTAGAACGTCGAATGTTTGGCCAAACGACCACAGAACACGCGTTGCCGCAAGCATTTTGCATCATCGGCGTATAGGCATGTATACTGGACGTGCTTAATGAGTAATGACCGATGGTTTTTGTTATTACAAGCAGGACAAAATGTCGGCGCCGAGTGATCACATAATATGCGCCAGTCCGTGTTATTGTCGGAATTCCCCGTGATTGTAAACGTGAAATCCTTCCCGAACCGTACGACCGATAGGTCGGCGGCGCTGATATCCTTTTCCATAGCCCTCAGACTCAGAGGCTCAGCGGTCAGACGCCAGTTTACACTGCGAGATTACGGATACGGGGCTTGTGCGTCACGCGGTGTGCCTCTTTACGAGCTTTCTCTGGCAGTGATTGTTGCGTTTACTCATGGAGGGATGGCCGGGCTGAGTTACCGGGGATTGTTCAACATAACAGGGTGTTTACACGATCCAGCAAATGTCCAGCATTAGCACGTGTATTTTGAATGCATTTGCTGGAAGTTTGCTGAATCGTGTAAACACCCCATAATCGTCACATAGGCCTATTTCATGATTAATTCCTCCTATCTGTCACCGCAGTGATTGCGCCGAGTGTTATAGCCGTCTCTACTCCCAGTCAAGCGCGAAGATTGAAACGCGTCTCGCGTCAGTTTATAACACGCACGTACGTACAGAACACATATTCGATCCAGTCATAAAATAGTACACTCTGGCCTTTAATGGAACGTATAAGCTAGGCTACTTAACATAGAAATGCTGTCATTGAGTATTAACGCACAACGATCGCGGATGCAGCATTTGCAACAGAACAGAACACGGCCACTGTCTGTAAAACTGCAGACTGCAGTGCCGTATGCATTTTTTTACTTTAAATTTTATTGTATTGTATTGTACTATATATAACCGTGGGTTATTTTCACGTCCGGTAACCTTGAATTTTCACTTTTTTAGGCCCAAAATCGGCACACCAATTAGGCCTACTCCTGCGCTGCGCTGGGAATCTTTACACTGGTTGTTTTTTCGGCGCTTTTTTATTGTTTTCAAGGCCGTACGGTATGACGAACGGACAGACAGACAAGCAAGACGCATAATGCGGCTTATTTATGCATGGTACGGCCGCGTAACGATGCCATTAGGCCTACTGTTGCATATTGCTAGTTGTCTATATAGAGAAGTGCTCTACGGCAATGGTCATGCGTTTTCTTATACCGCGGGCCAGCTATTAACTTGTGCGCTAATGGACATTGCTGACGGCAAATATACACAACGATAATGAAATTGTATTTTTATCACTGTGTGTTTTTAATTTCTATTTACAACTGATTTTACCGGTGTGGTCCGTTAAAGCCATGCACCTGACAGTTCCTGGTTGCAGTGAGGGAACAAAGGGGACGCAATTGCGTGTTGGAAAATACTCGTCTATTTGGAGCTGAAAAACCTCCATTTTTGAGAAATTTAGGAGCAGAATCAAAATTTTGTAGATCAAATCTTTCCCCGTATTTTTTACTGGGCAATCTACAAATCTGCAGTCGAAATCGGGTGCAACTTTTTTCCCACTTTGGCTCACGTTCTCTCTACTTTTTGACTCAAGTACCCCCCCCCCTGCTTACCCTTTTAGGCTTTTTTCCTCATTAGGGGGAAGTTTTGTTAAATCGGGGGAAAGTTTTGACCTACACTCTTAACAACTAGACGACCTCTTGATGACAAGTTCGACGCCATGATAATCTGCTGGTATATCTTAATACCTTGTTTACACGATGATGCTGATTCGTCGAGCTCTCATCAAACACTCATCGAGCCAGTTTATGATGTAAATACAGAGTGGGCCAAAAAATTTCCCAATTTATTTTTGTCAGAACTTCGTTAAATCTCCACCAAATTTAATAATTTTGGCATACAGCTGCCACGACGATAGAATTATGTGAGGTACGCTGACTTTTCACCTCACTTAATTTATGTCAACGCACTACCGTGTAAAATGCAGATGCTCCAAATTGCTGCATAATGCCGAGTTGTTGTACCCGTAAAAGTTTTAATGATTTAATTAAGCACACAATCAACTAAAATGTGATTTATTTAGCAGAATTATGATTTTGTGTATCAGCTTGACCCATCCTGTATATGAATGTTTATGCTGCGTGCAGTGACGGACGAGGCATTCGTGACTCTGGTGACCAGTGACAACTATGCATTGGGTGCGCTGGTACTCAGTTCGTCACTACGTCGAGTCAACACAACCCGCCAGCTCGTCGTCATGGTTACCGCCGGCGTCTCACAGCCAATGAGGTCAGCTACAGCAGCATCATTCGGTGTCATTTGCTAGATGGTTCCAAGGTTGATTCGAATTAATTACGGCGTTAATGTGTTGAGAATAAAAAAGCGTTGATTTGTGCCAAATTCGGTGCCAGTCTGATCAATGCTTGTCAAGTTGCAAGCCATAAAACGAAAGTGGACCTTAATTCTTAAAGCCATTCTTTATGAAGTGAAAAAAACAAGGCCAGAGTCCGAAGATCAAGACCGAGATCATGGCATAAGTTAACCGACATTTCCGGACTTGAACAATAGGCGCCTACGTTCAGTTAAAATGTTGCCACAAAGTCGGAGTCGTTAATTAGCAGTTTGGCCATGCAATAATACCTTGTTTACGCGATGAAACTGCACGCTCGACGAACGCGCTTGATGAGCCAGCTTTTTACCTGTTTACGTCGAGCGCTCGTCCAACCAAATTGATCATGTAAACGCTGTATAAGTTTTAAGCTTGTCGCCGATTGGAAACAACAGCCCAACTCCTGCGCGATCGCTTTCATTGCGGTCAAATTTTCACTCTGTCCTTAGCCTCATTGACATTTTCCAGTTCGTTGCAGGGCCGGCTCTAAACCCAATTACGCTCCTTAAGAAAAAATGCCGGGTCTGTACGTTAATTTTCTGACATCAATGCACAAAACGTAAAATGAATTCCGCGTTACAACCGTATGCAATTTTGGTGCTATTATACCTGATCTAAGATGCGGCTTTTGAATTTCGAGCTTTCGGCTTTAGAAATGCCAATGAAAAATTCTCACTCACTGCCGAAAGCCGTATAGAATAAAGGCGCCTGTTGCTACGTACGTTAGGTCCTACGTCCATCAGGCTTTGCTTGCTTGTTGCGGCGAACACTTTTTTTGAGCGCTCATACCGTACGCCGGCATAAGGTGGGAATGATGCAACGCGTTCTCTCAGCTATCGGCTGTTCGATAATTGATGGGTTTATTTACGCCGGAGCAGATCGCGTTTTAACTGGGCCTATGTTGATGTGCGGGCTAGCCTTTGCAGGCAATGCACTGCATGGCTGTATTTTTAGTTGACTGTAGACCCATAGATCATTCACGGCAGGCTTTTGACATAGTAAGACTTCGCGTTCACAATAGCAAGCACCGTACTGGATATACGTGCGCCAGTATTTGTGGTCGCTGTAGGGTGAATCAAGTGTGTTGCTTATCCGCACGAAAACATGGCCCAAACACTTTGCATTATTGTTTGAATTATTGCAGCAGGTTCTTTATTTATAGCGGCCCTTTGGGCCACGTCCATTCTTGTAGCCAAACCGTGCTACAGCCGTAGGCATATGTATACAAATTCACGTTAAATAGGCCTACATGTCAGTTATTTGTACAAGATAATGGGCGGCATCACAGAAAGCGTTAGCGACGCCGGGTATTGAGCCCGATGTTAGCATAGCGTGGTCCGTCTGTCCGTCACAATGGTACACCCTGCTAAGCCGTTGGGTGGAATCTGATGCCATTTTTAATAGCACTCGTGTATCCCCTAATAAAACTGGTGTTTTATATATAAAGAGATTTGAGGATAGGAAGTCCCGTCAAAATGTACTCTACATTGCAAGTTCCGACAAAGCCGACATGTCACTTTTCACTTTCCGTCAAATAACATGTCGCCAGCTATGCCATCTGCTGACAAATGACTATTGTTTTTCACAAGAACTAATATTTTTTGCACTTAAACAAAACTGTTGCTGCGTCCGTTTTTACTGTCGTTGCTAAGTTTTTTTTGTTTTTTTTTGTTACCACGATAACTCATCAACAGCTGCACTTAGCCAGATTGTGCTTGTGCGTGGATCTAAACAATCTGTAGAAGCCATTTAATTTTAAGGTCATAGGTCAAAGCCCAATTTCGCAGGACCGGTTTTTTGCATTTTTCACCATTGCGAGATAGGGCAAAAAGCTATATATATATATATTACAGATAATCAAGTTACGGTTGGATTAGTTTGAAATTTTCACGGAAGGTCAAATTTTGCATATTTTCCTGGACATAATTTCACCCCCCCCCCAATTGACCAAATGTTGTACTGGCATGGCTCGCGGACAGTACTTAGCATCTCCCGTCCCGTCTAATTGTTAGTAGACTTTGTCGGTGCGCATGCGTGGATTAATGTGTCCAGGGACCAGCTGTTGTACGCCTATGACGCCGTCGTTCACGTGGACGTGCTGGACAGCCATGACAGCGCTAACCTTGAACTACTTGGACGACCTGACCTTGGAATGACCTTCACGAAGCTGCAGTGCTGGCGCTTGACCCAGTACAGCAAGTGCGTCTTCCTCGACGCTGACACGCTGGTAGGCTTTGTCATTACTGCCCGCGGTAGCGACGTCAGTATTGTTTTCAGCATCGTCACTAATTTTTTTTGTTTCTCTGCCAACCCGAATTACGATAATTCAAACGATAACTCGTGAACTGCTGCGCTTATCTTGATGAAATTTTGCATGAACGTGTGCCTCGACGAGCACTAGAACTTGTTAAATTTCAAGGTCAATCTTCAAGGTCAAGGTCATATAGGTTTTTTGTGTGCTTGATACTGCGGCTACACGCGGACAGTACTTAGCTTTGAGCAGACCTTGACGTTTTTGTGTTCACTCTCGTGTTTACTAGTGGCGTATTTAAGGGAGGGACAGGCAATCTGTCATGTCCCTGGGTGCAAAAATTTGCACAATTTTGTTTACGGGAACATCAAAGTCTATGTGTCAGTTAACGTCCCTCACACCATCTGGCCCTCTCCCAGACTCCCTGGTTTGGTCCTCTTTTCCTTAAATTTTTAATAAACCACTGTCGTGTTTGTCATCGGGGCGACAACGTCTCACAAACTGCATGCTTCGTTAATTCAGCTTTGGAGCATTTTTCACCCACGTTAACTCAGCCTGGCCATCCCTCCGCAGGTAGACGCAGTGAGTACCAGCGAAAGCTGGGACGTAAACAGGCACACCGCGCGGTGCGCTAGCCCTACATCCGTGGTCTCGCAGTGTAAACTGATGTCTGGTCGAGGGCTAAAGAAACGCAGATCAGCGCCGCCCTATGGGTCTTACGACTCGGGAAGGACTTTTGCGTTGTTTTTTTCTTTTACGACCATTTTTGCTGTGTGATGCGCGTATATATAATAGTGCCTGGCGTGGTATTGCCACGGTAAATCGTCTGTCCGTCTGTGCGTTTTTTGACGCTGCTGTATCGCGGCACGATGTTGACATGTGTTGAGCAACCAATAGCTAACAGTGTGCGGCTTGATCTCATGTAACAGTTCTGTCACTTCTGTGTATACCTCTTGAGATGCGTTTCGGTGTGCGATCACATATGGTAGATGATGCTCCATAGCTCTGCGATGGGTTTTCCATGCAGATCTGTACAAAATTTTTGGGCCGACCGCTAAGCTATAAGCTTAAGGTCGGCCCTTTGTCGTGACTATCGTCCGTCTATCCGTCCGTCCGTCACGGATGTACTGTGGCTAAAAAGTGCAAGATAGGCCTACAGGGTGTGGCAAAAAAGTGGACCCTCTAAAGTTTTTCGCCATTTTCTCAGCAACCGTTCGGGATTTTAATGTTAAATTTTTACAGCTTCATTTACTAAAACCTTCTACATCTGATTGCCAAGTAAAATGTGATTCTGTTGAAAAAAGACGAAGTTATAGACTTTTTAACATGACCGCCTACCGATTTTTCAGCATTAAAAATGTTCAAGCTAAAAATGCTATTTAATTTTCAAAAACTGGTTACACGTTACTGCCGATTACGTCACAGTGACGTTTTGATAAAGAGTAATTTATATTGTTTATTAATTATCACTAAATTATCGTTCCTTTAAAGCAATCGCTGGCTGCCCACCAGATTCATCTTCCAGCAGGACGTCGCGTCAGCACACACAGCGCGCAACGGTGCGCAGCGCACAGAACCGGCTGCGGGCCAGCTGTCCAGATATCATCATGAAAGACAAATGGCCTCCAAATTCGCCGAATATAAACCCAATGGACTATCATATGGGGTGCAATGTTGGAGGTTCACTGCAAGCTTAAAACAAAGCCGAAAACAAGCGCCGAACTCAAGGAAGCGCTTCAGGTTATCTGGGGTAACTTGCCACAGGGACCGATCGACAAGGCTGTAAAAGATTTCTCTAATAACAGACTGGAGGCTGATATTGTAGCTTGGAGCTGGCAGTGAAAACTTCAAACATTCGCAGTGACAATGAAATTCTGGCATCTAATCATTATTTAACTGTGCTGTTTCAACGATGTTATTAAACTGGTGTTGTAACCGAAACATTTTTAATGCTGAAAAGTCGGTAGGTGGTCATGTTAAAAAGTCTGTAACTTCGTTGTTTTCAACCGAATCACATTCTTTTCTTGGCAGCTAGATGTAGAAGGTTTTAGTAAATAAAGCTGTAAAATTTCAAATTAAAATTCTAAACGGCTCCTGAGAAAACAGCGAAAAACTTTAGGGGTCCACTTTTTTGCCGCACCTTTGCTGTAGGTTGCTATTGATGACCAATAGGATGTCGCATACTGGCTTTCAAATGACATAAAAGTCATCGACCTTGTATGACTTTCAAGGTCATTGACAACCAGTACGGTCGGCCCCACCCTAGCGACAGCTAGGCTTTTTGTTAACTTTAAGCGATCATAATTGTGCAGTTGTCGTGATGATCTGTGTGAAAGGTGCTTCAGAACATTGACGACTTGTTTAACCGTGAAGAGTTGTCTGCGGCGCCTGATGTCGGCTGGCCGGATTGCTTTAACTCGGGCGTCTTCGTCTTTCGACCCTCTGCCGACACTTACGCCTCCTTGCTTCAGTTCGCCGTCACCACTGGCAGCTTCGACGGTAAAAACCTACCAACTGCTTTTGATTTTTGACCTTTGACCTTGAAATTCATCAAGATCCTGGAGGCTGTTGAGATGCCTGTTCGTGCAAAATTTTATATTGAAATATTCAATAGTAGTAAATAGCAAAAGGGTTGAAGTTTTGCAAGATTTTTTTGTCAAGACTTTTGACTGTTTTAAGACCAAGACTGTGACATTATTTTTTTGTCATCGAGACGCTTTGAAACCAAGACCTTGGGTTTCGAGGCCATGTGTAGGACATTCCCCCTCGACATGTTTCCCCTTGGACGTCGGTGGCACCCCGGATGTTTCCCCCTCCCGGCTTTTGCAATATCCGGACGTTTCCCCATCCTTATACTGTTACATGAGAATCGATCGAGCGCTGGATATTGGTATAATTTTCAGTGTTAGCATGGTGAAAGAATGCAGCAAACATCAAATACTCCTGTGTTATCATTAATAGGCCTAAATAATACGTCAAACAAAGGGCTTGCCGCTGACTCTGATGATATGTTGTTAATTGTTATTGGCCTAGAGGGAGGAAACGTCCTAGGCACTCGAAAAGCAGGAAGAAAACTTTCGGGCGGGGGAAATGTTCGACGAGGAAACGCCCGCGGTTGACAGGCCCAGGGGGAAAATGTCCGGCTTCCTTGAGGCCTACTCCACTGATACGAGTAGATCTATTGATCTATTGATTGCTTGATTGATTGGCGTGCGAGTGCTTGTGATGCGTGTATATGCGTGTAGGTGGAGATCAGGGTCTACTAAACCTGTATTTCAGTGACTGGGCCACAAAAGACATATCAAAACGTCTGCCTTTCGTCTACAACGTCGTCGGCCATTCCTTCTACAGCTACCTGCCGGCATTCGCCAAGTCAGTTTATCCTGTTGCCATTATCACTCTTATAAAATGTCTTAACCTGTGTATAAACCGTGTAGTAAATGAACAAATAAATAAATGAATATTTTACTTGCTGGGGCTGCGGTGGGGCGCGTTTACCTGTGTCGAGTGGCAGGTAAAAACTGTTCGATCCCATACTGCAGGTGACGCTCCGTAGGTCTGAGATGTTTTCCCATGAAAAGCTATTCCATCTAACCCCAGTTGAGCTAAGTGTGTGCGTGTGTGTTTGGGTGTGTTAAAGGTTTGGTAGCGCGACAAAAGTGGCGCATTTCATCGGTGCCGTGAAGCCGTGGACGCTGAGCTATAACCGAGCGACACGCAGCGTTGAGACCAAAGCTGAAGAACACCCACATGTCGTCGACTTTGTTCACACCTGGTGGCAGATATTCATGGAAGATGTTCACTACCGACTCTTCGACGACCTGGCAAGTACACTTTTCCGAGATCATCATTTTTACGCGCGACAGCATGCAATGCTTCGCGCGTCTTAGCCATCGTCTGGGCGTCCGTCCGTCCGTTCGTCTGTCACTGCTTTCTGTCACACTGCGGTATTGTGTCAAAACGATGCAAGCTAGGATCATGAAATCTTCACTGTGGGCTGCCTTAAGGACTCTAGTTTTTCACGACAAAATTTCGTGCCCCTGGGTGAAGGGGTTGCCCTCGAACGAGGGCGTCAAAGAGGGGTAGCCCCTAAAAACACGTTATTTTGCCGCTATTGGCTCGTGTAGCGTGAAAACGGTTGCAGATAGGCACAGACATGCTGCTTATCACTGGTGACAAGCTTTTTAAAGGTGTCAACATTGATGACCTTGAATGATCTTGAACTGCCAACATTGGGGGTTTTAGCGTTTTTTTTTGCAATTTTTGACTGCGGCGCAGATTTCAAGAGTGAATTGCGACAAAATGGATGGAGATAGACCAAGAAAACCTGCGAACAGGAACTGCTACGCTGTCGCGCGTCTCATGAGCTTTGCTCAAATTACTTGTTTGCCTCCGTTTTTCATTGTTAGGCGGCGTTCAGTTGAAGGCGACGCGTTATGTTTTTAGTTTGTCCATCAGTAAGGGTATATGCCCGTGCGTACTGAACACTATTGTTTTGATGAGAACACCATTGGCACCTACAAGAAGGTGATACTCATCTCTTGGTTTGTTTGTTTGTTAGCAGGATTACGTGAAAAATTAGGCTACTGGTAGATTTGGCTGAAATTTTCAGGGAAGGTTAGACTATGCCCGGCTTAGAGGTGGTTGATTTATATATTTTGCGGGTGGTCCGGATCAGCGTCTGGATCCAGGCTAGAATTGAAAGATTTTTTTTACCATTGACAGATAGTGTGCGGCTTCTGGAGTAACATATTAGACCGCATTAGAGATCTTCTTCTTGAGTATGCACTAAATAAAATTACACTTTACTTACTTACTTACTAACGGTAGCCTATCGAACTAGTGATCGCGAGGTCGCTGGTTCGACTCTCGGCTGGAGCACTGCCAGCTGACAATCTTGGGCAAGTTGTTCACACACAGTCATGTGCCTCTGTTTACCAAGCAGTATAATTTCGTACCGGTCAAAGGGCGGTGACGCTCAGCGGCTGGGAAGGTAACCGTAGGTCTGGCGTCGCACTGGCCATGCATCACAGACTGTACAGCCACGACAGGGAGATGAGCAATCGGAAAGACACGGCCTGCTTTACCTTACTTTACTTCCTTCCATTCTTCCGGGGTAGGTAAATAGAGTACCAGCTTATCTGGCTGGGGTTACGGCGGGGCACGTTCACCTGTTGTTGGGTGGCAGGTAACACTGTGTAATCCCATACGGCAGGTGACGCTCCGTAGCTCTCAGATGGGCTTCCCATAAAGAGCTATATCGCCACCTTTTTCTACCGACATAACGCTGGTGGAAGTTTGCAAAAATTCCCTGCTCGCTCGAGAAACATTCTGCTAGCTAGTAGTGTGACCCTTGAGTGTGCTGTCTTGTATATATGTCAGGCGTCGCTGGTGGATGTATTCGAGCGATATCCAGCACCTCCGCCGCCCCCGCCGTCTGAACCCGTGGAAGAAACGCCGCCCCCTGACGCCATCCACTACGAGACACAGTTCCCCTACACACCACCCGACGTCCAGGTCTACTATGAGCCGGCCAGACCGGCCCAGCCTCCCGTCGTACCCGTGGACATAGCGACAGCCGAGGCGCGAGCCTACGGACACATGGAAAGCTTCTACTCGGAACCGCCAATGACGCACGGAGACGTCTATCCGCAGCCTGACGTGGCGTACGGAGCCCGGGAGACCGTCCAGACACTGACTGCCATGGCGCCCAAGCCACAGGCCCCGTCTCCAGTCGTGGAAGAACCGTTGGAACGCGCTCAGAGAGCACAGGCCGTAGAACAGTTGCCGCCAGCACCACCAGCCGTGGAAGAACCCATCAGCAAAACGGTCAGCTTAACACTTCCATAGATATTAAGTCTTTCACGCCAAAGTGGTCTTGAGGCTGAAATTTAGACCTCGGCATTGCTCTCGGTCTTGAAACCATGGCCTCGGTCTCGGCCTCAAGGGGGATGGAGTGTGGGTATGGGGTGTCTCCATCCCCACAGGGAGAAGGGATCTGGGGAGGGGCCAGTGCCCTCTTTCCAGAATTTTTTTTTATATTTTAAGGTCAAAATGGCTTATTTTCGTGGTCTCTGTGCTAAATTTCGATTTTTTTCTATGCCCGTAACACAGTATAAAAATACAGCAGTAATACAAAGACTGCCATGGAGACTTGACTTGCATGCAATAAAAAGCGTTATTCAAGGGCGTCAATCCTTCTAAGTCCTTGGGGCAATCCCCCAAACTCAAGGTAAGGCGCCGCACGCGTCGATGGGGAGGAGAATGGGGAAATAGAGTGTCTCTCTCTCCTGCCGACTAAGGACTCTGGGGAGTGCCATGAGCTCCCCCAGGCGAAAAACGAATTTGGTGCACGCGTCACGGAACCCTTCTGGTTGCAAGATATCGTAAATATTATGAAAATGCAAAATAATAATAATATTCAACTCCCCCCTAATTTTCCCAATTAGGTTTGTATGGTTTAAACTCCCCTGGCGTTATTTATTGTTTTTTGTTACTTACTGTTATGTAGGCAACTAGGCATAGCCAGAAATTGGAGTTACAAAAGGCAATCTAGCCCCCAAGGGCCAAAAATTGAGGCCGAAAGCCGAAAACAAAGGTCAACTTCTTGGCCGGTCGCCGGGGCACAGCCCCGGAAGCAGACGGTTTTTTGGGCATGAAAACCTTCTAAAATGCATACGTTGAGTATAAATTTTATTAGTTTTACTGCAGAAATGCACTGCATATGCTATGCAAAAAAGGCGACTTTGGCATCTTGGGGGAGCATGGCCTCTTTGCCCATCCCTAAATCCGCTTATGGCCTGGCCTCGGTCTTAGTGCCTTGTTCTTGCAAACAAACGCGCAACAGCTGCGGTGCATGTTTGAAATACAGTAAAACAAAGTCTAAGTTATTCACCAGAGGGCGCCAGGCGCCAGACGACCCGCAGCTATAGTGTCTATAGTGTTTTATTTACTCGTACTCACCAGAGGTCACCACCTATCGCTCTGCAAACATCGTATCGGCTGGATATAGCAAATTTTGCCTACCCCTTCTCATTTAACGCCCTCGTTTGGGGTGACCTTCGAATTTGTGGGAAAGCTTTACGGTTCCTGAAACTAGAGTCTTCCAGGCAGCTGATGGTGAAGATTTGGTGATCCTAGCTTGCATCGTTTTTGACTGATCACCCATGTGACATACAGACAGACGGACAGACAGAATTGCGATGGCTAAGACGTGCTACAGCAGTAGCTGCTGTTGCGCGTAAAAACTGACTAGCTTGTGTTTTCAGTGTCACTCTTGTAGTTTTATATTTTGCCTCGGTCTTGGCTTTAGGCGTGAACAATTGGCCTTATGGTTTTGGCTGTGGCCTCATTTAACATCACTGGATGTTTGTTTAGCTAATTGTGGCTTATACCTTAGTCCTTAGATCCATAATATGTCACGTGACAGAAGATTTCGTAGAAAAAGATTTTCGTAGAAAATTTCAGCGACGACTTTTGTCATTGGACTTTCTGTTCAGGCTTCCACTCGTAGCAACGTCACGTGGCCCCAACGCAATCGTATTAGACAGCACGTCTCGTACAAATTTAGGAAATACCACAAAGCCCAGCCGTCGGTTAAAAATGTGGTAAAGTGCCTCTGCCCCTTCTTCCAAAATCCCTGAACGGATCTCGCTGAAATTTGGCTTCAATTTTTTCCAGGTAAAAGTCATCCTTCCGCTAGTTTTAGTCCTGGTCTGCTGTCCAGTTATGGAAAAATGGAAAATGAAAAAAAATATAAGTAAAGTAGAGAAAACAAAGCGAAAACATAAAGCCTCTCGGTACTAACGAACTGGCGGTTTAATAAGTTGAAGGACGCAGCGATGACGCTTGATGTTGTTAGGACGCTGGGGCGCCGGCCGAATCGGCGAATCTGGTGACGTTCACGAAGGAAATGTTGGAAGATCATCAGCATCAGATGAACTGGGAGCGAGGTCAGATCGACTACCTCGGAGTCGACTCGTTTGACAATATTCTGCGCAAGATCGACACTGTGATTAGCAAGGAGAACAATGACGTCGTCAGCCCGGAGGCGATGGTAGAGCCACAGGTCCAGCCGATGCCGCTGCGCGCCGAAGTATATTACGTCTTTATGATAATTAAAATAATCTGTCAACTTATTAAGTTACCTTTCAACCTGTGAGTCTACTCAAAGAAAAACCTACCATTTGTAAGACTAAAAATTGAAATGTACTGAATGTACAGATCAAAAACATCTGAACGCAATTTGCCATGAGAAATAAATCTTATTTGTAATTTTGTACGTTTATGTTTTAACAAGAACAAAAAACACGATATTAAAAAGCACAAAAAACATTCAAAAAATATAAAAACATAAAAAATTTAAAAAAACATTTAAAAATAAAAAAAATGAAAAACATGTCTTTAAACTGTTATAAAAAACATTGAAATGTTTTTTACATTTTTGAGTAAATCGATTACCGGCCTGTCTGGCTGGGGTTATGATGGGCTGCGTTCATTTGTCTGGTGGCTGTGACCTTATATGGCAGGCGACGCTCCGTTGCTCCGAGATGGGTTTCCCATAAAGAGCTCTACCTAGGCTCCAAAGGATTTCATTTTTGACGAAAAACTGACGAAATGACGAAAACTGGTAGTCGTGACGAAAATATTGATTTTTGACGAAATTTGACAAAATCTGCTAAATTTTCATTTTTTTCCACAAACTAAAAATGCCATTTATGGCTGCAGAATTATTTGTAGCCTATATATCGTAACAAGAACGCAATTTTGGATGGCGAAAAAATGGCGAAATTCGAGATTCTTGGCAAAATTTTTCAAAAAGTTTGCACTTTTTGACAAACGAAAAAAGTGGAAGCCAAAAGCCTCGAAACTGCTTTGGCAAAACTTCGTAATGTAAGTTAACAGCATAAAGTAAGTTAACAGCAGTTAAAAGGCTTTATTTTCGGATGGCAAAAATGGCAGAATTTGGGATTTTTGGCAAAATTTTTGACGTGAAATTAGCATTTTTGACGAACATTTTTGAGCCTGACTATACCATTTAACCATTTTTAACCAGTGCTTTGGTGGATCTCTCCAATGCTGAGTTTTTCCATTTGAAAAACATTCTGCTATAGCCGGTTGCTTAGACTGGCTGTGCTTTGTGTGCTGTCCAGGCGGCGCCACTGCCCACAGTCGTGGACGGACAGACGGACCGCGAAGAGAGGTTCGCGCGTGTATCCGCCAGAAAGCGTGAACCGGTGTCCAAAGCACAACTCGACGAATCCAAACTGAGTCCGTCCAAGAAAGGTCAGGTGGCCGCGTTCAGACGCCGTCCAAAGCCGATGAAAGGACGCGGACAACAAGACCACCGGGAGAGATACACACGGGCACCGACTAGCAGACACCAACAGCCAATCACCAGCGCCGACCTACAGGCTCTGGTGCTGTCAGGCCCCTTCATACCCGCCGACTCTTAGTTCTCTTATAGCAACTGTTCAACTCTCATCTCACCAGCCTTGAATTATGCCGTATGCTGCAGTTCAGCGGTGGTCTAAATTCCCAGCAGACCATAGACACTGTTGACAGCTGTTAGGAATAGGGTTAGGGTAACCATAACAGTACCGTGACCAGAGAACCATAGTCTGTTTGCACGTGAGATGTACATGTACGATCTCATAGCTGTCTGTAGTGTATATCGTCTGCTATAGGAGCTTAGACCGCTAAACGGCAGCATTACCGAATGACGTCTGTAGAATTAGAAAGCAAGAGAGTTTTCCGCGTCGCAGCGGACTTCGGACGACGTTTCGTTTGTGGAATATTGTTATATTTGCTGGCAATAGACTGTTCGCTCTGGTTGGGTGATTATCGCTGTCAGTAGAAGTATAGTGCTTGGGTTAGTTGCTGGTTAATGCGTACGATATCATGCTCTCGAGTGCTGTTGGGGTCGGCTTGTGGTAACGCGTTGATGTCTGTATGTATGACGCCGTGTTTGTCGCTAACGCTATGCAGTCGTGGTCGTAGCACGTACAGGGTGGGCCAGAACTGGCATCGTTTTTATATGCTTTAGCTTCGTCAAATACTAACCGATCTTCGAAATTCTTTCACTGTCATAATCAGTTAAAAATAGGTAATAACACTTATTACTGAAGACCCCACCATGCCTTAAGTGTGTTGCTCCACTACCTTGTGAATGTCAGTGTCTTACACAGATTCCAAATCAGAACATGATCGCACAAGTTAAGCGTCCCACTCTGATTGCCACAAAATTCTTTATAAACAAATAAAGCTTTCAAAAAACACTGACCAAATGCTATTGACGTCAGTGATGATGTCACTAGGCACAAACAGAAGAAAATGTGCCAGTGAGCAAAATGTTTTAAAAAGCAGCTTTTGGCTTTGAAGACAGGACGCAGCTTTGTGCTGCTTTTGTATGACACAAGGTAGTGTAGCAACATACATGAGGTGTGGTGGTATCTTTAGTGATAGTGTTGTTACAAATTTTTTTTTCGATTCTGGCACTGAAAAGAACTGCGAAAATCAGTTATTATTTGATGAAGTTAAGGCGAATAAAGTGATGCCATCTTTTGGCCCACTCTCTATATTCGCTTCTTTTACCAGTTGTAAACAGTTGGATGCAATTTGTGTGATTAAGGTGAAAAAATTGGGAAAATTTCAGTTGTGTTTTCGAGGACTGGGCCTCATCCCCGAGGCGCTTCGGGGACAAATAGCAGAGGTCTTGGCCAGAATGTCGAGGACTTTCAATTCCTGAATAAAAAGCATTGGTAATTGTTAGCCATTTTCGTGCTGGCTGAGCGCAACAGGCTAACTGAATACTGATACAGCATTCACAGAGTCCTGGACTAATTGCATATTAAACCTTGAACATTTTAAAAACACGGTTTTACTAAGTCAAACAGTGAAGATATTTTTTATAGTTTATAATATGGCGTTGTGAAAGTGGCTTTTGGATATCGCTGGTTTTGGCTTTGAGTTTTTTTGGCCTTGGCCTTGGTCACAAGTCCGTGGCCTTGGCTTTAATCACAAAGATGACATCACTGGATTTTTTTAGCTGTCCAAAGTATTGTACGCATCATCCACTGTTTACAGCTCAAGACATTCCAACACGCTATTGTACGTGTGTTTAGTGGTGCACGGAATTTTCTGTTATATGCATCTGTACTGTATATCTTTCGTGTGATCGCACTTGTTTTGCAGTTTCCCGGGTGTATATTTTATTGTTACGTGTTAAATAAGACTGTTGAATAATGATTATCTGTGCAAAATCGTCGGTTGTTTGAATAGGGTCTATGTGAAGGCACTGCTGGACTGGGTAAGCGAGTATGCAGTACGAGTTTATACCACTCCAGACAGTGCTGTAACATACTTAATCCACACTCAGATCGCATATAAACTACGTCGTGGTTTGCTTTGTGACGCACGACTGCAGCCGAAAATTGTGAAAACAGTTACTGTACCAGTGCAGCTGAGTGTTGTTTAATGTTGATTATATGCAGTTGATACGCCCTCGCGTTCTAAACTGTTATCAGCTGATGTGAACATTGCTTAAACAGTAAACAGACTTCTAGCAACTTGTAGAAATCGGTGCTTTCACAGAGCCTCGCTATTGACGGATATTTTTGAATCTGAGCTACTGGCACTGCGAACATGTCTTTAGTTGTTTGATGGCTTGAAGCCAAACTGCCAAGTCTCATACTTAAGGCGTGTACACAGCGACACAACTGAACTGAACTGACCAATGGACGAGCAGCAGTGCAATCGGTTCAGTCAGTTCAGTTCAGTTCAGTTGTGTCACTGTTAACGCGCCTTTACGATGAGCTAACTTGTGAACTGAGCTTAAATTGTTTTGGGCAAGACTATTATTAGGCCTAATCAGAGAACATTAGCGGCTGTAATTTTTTTCTGGAAACTCTTGCTTTTGCCCTGTAACGAGTTGCAAGAGTCTATAATTTGTTTTTCTGTTGGAATCGATCGTTTTTTTGTTGTTTGCCAGATGTTGCAACGCTGAAATGAGTACTAGCAAATGATACTGATTTGGTTTTATTACGTACAGTTGTTTTGAGTTTTCTGTTGTTGATCTTGTTTGATGTAAACCAAGATTATAGTTTCTGTTTGTCCTTGGCTGATGGGAAAGGCCTATGAGCAAAACCTCCTGCGAGTTTTGTATTGGTTTATTTTGATGTTGTTACGTTGTTTGTTAGCTATAATTCGCACGTTTGCTATAAGGCAACATGAACTTGAAGCTATTTAAGTGCCGTTAAATTACCACAAAGCTGTGCGCCATATCTGACTGTGTCGTGCAGGACACACGTTTTGCTGCGCTTAGCTGCTTTGTTACTGCTTGCTAAGTTGCTACGCATTGCTATGTGAAAATCGTTTAGGCAGTGAAAAGAAATGAATGTATTGGAGACAACAGTTACTAATGAAAACGTCGACCGCATGCAATTAGAACATCTAGTTGTCAAGCACGTTCTCGATTAGAGTCGCTGGGCGTATTTCTTCCGTTTTAGTGCGCTACGTCAGCAGGTGCCTTCATGTTTCTCAAGCTTTGGTGGGTTGGTGTACCTGTAACCAAATTTTGTGGTGGGCGGTCCGCGGATGGACGCCTCGAATAAGACCGTAATTAGCCATTCGTCATATCGGGGTTCACAGTGGCCACAGAGGCATATCGGTTCTCGTCCGAAAAACGTAGCTGTTTTAGTCACACAAAATGCTGTACCACTCTGATGTTACAGTGTCTCTACCGTTTTTGGGCTTCGTGAAGGGGTCAGCTATTTCGATTATTGCCTCCCGCCCGAAAAAACATCTCTGTTCTGACTAAAAAGCGTTGCGCTTGAATTGCTGGAGTACGAATAGCCACGCATTTGTTGTATGTCGCAAAGAGCATCGTGCCTTCATTTGTAATTGTTGCAGTTAGTGACTTAAGTCGTCGCCACATCCCAGTTCGTATCCTGATCATACGCGCTCGTGTGACATTGGCTTTAGTTGACGGTGCATCGGTGTCAGTGTTCATAAAGGCCTAACGCTGCAAGGTCCATGATGCAAATCACTGCCTTTGTTTGATTTAGCCTAGGCGACTGTAATGCCCCGTTTTTGAAGCGCGAGATAAACCTTGGATTATCTAACCCTCGACCGAGAGTTATCCCTTACCCCTGGTTTCAAAAACCGGGCATAAGCGTAATAGACGTTTTCCATTTCAACTGATATTTTGGCGTGCGCCTGTATCACTTGTGTACGTGTCATTAGCTATGGCTTCATGAGCTAATTAACGCTTAATCACCAAAAATTCGCCGCTTAACCTGTCGGACGAAATGACAGCCCGTTTGGCAGGGACACCTGTGTGGCCTTTAGCTGGCGTTGTGTTATGGACACGGGTCCTGCCGCCCACGTCGAAATTTAGGGATGAGAATCCCTCAGTCAAAAATTTGCATTGCAGTTTGGGGAACAACGGAAATGGGCGATGCAGCCATGCCACGTAAATGCCTATAGCTGCTAGTGCCGAATGAACCATTGTCGCGGGAGGCGATCATGTCTTAAAAGGGGGCAGCTCTTATTTGTGTGCTGTGGCCTTAAGTCAATTCTGCTAGCAGTATGTGATTTGCGCTAATCCACAGACCTGGACCGTAGCACTCTACGTTATAGCTAAATTCGTCTGATCACGCCGTCAAGTCATCGAGCTCGCATTTAACTCGCACAAGACTTAACTGTATAGCCTATGCTTGCTATGTCTTCCCGTCTTCATCATCTCTTGCCGTTCGATCTCACCTTAAGAAGATTTATACCACTTTTCGGCCTGTGTCTGTCTGGCCTCGCTTAGGCCTACAATGCATGTAACTCGGAGTATTTACTAGCATTATATAGCCTATCTACTGAAAAGATGTCCACCGGCCATTTGTTCAGTCAGTTCCATGCTGTAGGCCACCATTTTCACCCTCTTCCATTTCAGCCGAACAGGATTACGCAACAGTTAAGAGTATTTTGTGTGTAGCTTATATAAGCCTGTCGTTAACAGCTAACTATCGGCGATGCGATTAACAACTGTGATTTTGAGTATACGTACACGTGCTACAATGTAGCCTACTGTGTATCGTTGGTCGTCGTTTCGTGGTAAGACTAGCTGCGTACATCTGAGAACGGTTTGGTGCGATGCGCAAACTTTCGTTGACATCATCTGGCATGTTTCAGCAGGGATGGGATTCTCTCGAGGACGAAAAAATCGTGGCCTTGGCCTTGGCCTCGACGCCTTGGCCACTGGTCTTGAAGCAACCAGTCTGAAACATTGAAACTAGGCAGTGGCTTCTATCCCCTCAAATCTGGAATCAAAATCGGGCGCAAATTTCCCCCCAGCCTTGGGCTGAGGTTTCCCCAATTGCTGACTCAAGTTTCCCCCTCCATTTTGGGCTTCTTTCCCCTCTAGGGAGAAAGTTTTGTTAAGGGTGTAGTTTGCCCAGTGAAAAATAGGAGGGGGAGTTTTGATCTACAACCTTATCAAAACTCCCCCCCCCTATTTTTCACTGGGCGCAAGCTGCACCCACCAAGTATGGGGATCATAGAAGCCACTGAAATAAGATATGTCTGAGCTTTTGTATGGTTCGTTAAGGTTTCAATAAGATAAAGCTGGCTTTTGATACACAGTGTCAAATTGTCGTACTTGGTTTACTTACTTAGTGGCCTTGGCCTTGAAAATGCTGGCCTCGGACCCATCCCTGCGTTTGAGTAACGAGACTCGCTGTTTGACGTACGTTGTTGTATATCAGCTTTAACGTTGCTAGACAGAATCTAACATTGCTTTTTGTGCTGAGCCGCTTGGTGCTATAACATTGTACTGTATATTGTCGCTGGCATGTGGAATGTAGTTGATTGCAAATAGTTTCGATATGCAATAATTATTTGTTGGTTGACTTGCACCGTTGCTATAGCCTGCTGCTATACGGTACTTTAGGGTTGTTGCTGCAACGATTGACGCGAAATGTAGAGTAGAGGTCGTTCTCGTGTAGCCCTCCCCCATATATTAGCCTTTTGTGATTGCCTGTAGTGTATGATGTTGGGTATATTTAAACCCTTGCGCAGTTTGTTAAGCTTGAATGATGAACGAAAATGCAGCAACATTGGCATTGGGTCACTTGGAATGCATTAAACCTATCCATTGCAGTTAGTCTACGTAAATAGAAACTCTTGAAGACTTTCTTAGTAAGCAGAATAATTAGGTGGCTGGTGAATATTGATAGGCTTAATCTTGTTAAATTATTTACAGGTTTGTGAAGCATTATTTGAAAATATTACTTTGTAGACTTGTGTGACCCGGTTCCAGTGCTTTACTGTATTGTTTTGTATTTAATTAGACTATAAGAATCGCACGTCTATGCTAATAAAAAAACTATGCACGTGACATATGTATTATTTACTCATAATTCTGCTCCGGCTTTTCACAAAGCCCTCCAGATTGACTCAGCTTTATGGTTGTAGATAGGGCATTATTAACATTTAAATATGTAAAAAACTTACCAGTTTACAACTGTGTGTAATGAGGATGTGATGATATCAGTCCTCTAAAACAGCAAAAATCATTTGGGTAACCTTAGATGGGGCTATGCATATGGCGTCCTTACAAGCTGACTTTAGTTGGTAATCACTAACATAGTCTAAAGCCTTCTT
>Ga0209367_1001862_pt1 | contig 26982 bp, 13 predicted proteins | sample WorMetLIZISLAND2_FD_187412 | JGI IMG/M metagenome (GOLD analysis project Ga0209367, IMG submission 187412) | Marine gutless worms symbiont microbial communities from Max Planck institute for Marine Microbiology, Germany - Olavius geniculatus... ... | reverse complement strand
AGACGTCATTTTGCCGTTATTGGCTCGAATAATGTGAAAACGGTTGCAGATAGGTACATACATGCTGCTTATCATAACAAGCACTGGTGACAGGCTTTTTGGATTTACCAACATCGATGACCTTGAATGACCTTGAACCCCTCAAAAAGAGGTTTTTAGTGAATTTTTCACAATTTTTAGATGCAGCTCACATTTCAACACCAAATTGCGACGAATTGGCTGGAGATAGACCAAGACAACCTGCGTATGAAATTTTCAGCACTCAACGTAGATTTCAGCAGTTCAAGTCCCGACCCCCTAGGTTCAAGGAGGCCGGCGCAGGCGGGCGTCAAAGACAGCTACCCTCCTAAAAAGTGGTTATTTTACCGCAATTTTCTCGCGTAGCGTAAAAATGGTGGCAGATAGGTACATATATGCTGCTTATCATAACAAGCACTGGTGACAGGCTTTTTGGATTTATCAACATCGATGACCTTGAATGACCTTGAACCCTAAAAATATTGATTTAACGTGATTTTTTGGCGATTTTTGGCTGCAAAAGAGTGAATTACGACGAAATGGATGGAGATAGACTAAGATTACCTGCGAACAGGAACTGCTATAGGCTTTCGCGCGTCTCGTGAGCTTTGCTCAAATTACTTGTTATCCAAGCCAACACAGACAGTGAGTTGGTGGCTCAGCGTTAGGGCGTTGGATACGAGACTGAAAGGTCCACGGTTCAATGCCCAGCCGATGCACTACCACGTAACAGTCTTGGGCAAGTTCACACCTACCTGCCTGTGTAGGTGCAAGTGTCTGGTGCCTAGTGGTTAGTGTTGACTCGTAACTTTCAGGTTGCGGTTCGATTCTCACTGTCATCATTTGCAAGCAACATTGAGCAAGTTGCTAACCTATTATGTGCTCAAGCCAACTCAGCCTCCTACCCTCCGTGGGATGGAAAATGAGTAGTAGCTTACGGGCTATGGGGTGAAGGCCTAGTGTGGCTGATTGGGGCGGTGGTATATCTGCTAGCTGCAAACCGCGGGTCCAATTGTTCGTTGACGCGGGCGACGGATGGCCGCATAGTGCGCTGCGGTATCATTAGCTCATGCCAATCAGCTGCCATTTTTAAGATTGTAAAGCGCTTCTGGTCTTGAGTCCGTCTGATACAAGAAGCGCTATAACAAGTACTGGACTTTGCCTTTGACTTTAATGCAGCGCTGTCTTCACTGGAAACCGCGCATTATAAATCAGTGTAATGATAACAGGCCTATGATATACACGAACAGTCAGTCGATCAATCAATCCAAAAAATTGTATAGCGCTTGTTACATAGTCCTGAACGCCAGTGCTTAAGTGGCTTAACAAGTAAAATACTCAAGTCTAAACGATATAACAATAAAACCTAAGAAAACTAAAAAAACGTGTGCGTAGTATACCAGTGAGTAGAGGTGTGCAGTCGGCCCAGGCGGCGTAGAGCACCAGAGAGTGTCCAGGCCTGACGACTGGTGGACGCATTAGACGGCTACAAGACGACGTCGGTACGAACGACTCTCGTACGATGACATTACGACTAGCTGACGACGACGACGCGACTACGTCAAACGACGCAGTCAGCTTGAACGTCATCCACGTGCTGGCGGCTACACCGAGCCAGCACCAGTAACAACCTGTCCACACAACCCATGCGCCGCACAAAGTAGACCAAACGAGTGATCTTCACCTTGGGACCTCGCCGCTGACATCACATCACTCCAGCCGCTGACTGGTCTTTAATACGAAAGGGCACTATAGTCCAAATTTGGTCAGATTCCGTTCCGCCATAGCCAGGGGCCGCCATATCCAAATCCCAAGATGCCATGGTAAATGAAAGCCAAAGTCAAGGTCCGCCGTAGGCAAAAATGCTATCCATCCGCGGCGACTGAAAAAGTCGGCACAAAGAAAATTGCAAGGGGTTGAAAACGCAGGACTGGAAAATGAAGCACAGAAAAGCAGAACGTGAAAATGCAGAAATGGAAAATGCGGCACAAGAAATGCAGGGCTGGAAAATGCGAGACAAATCAGTATGAATTTTAGCGAACAGACACATAGAAGCATTTTATTATTTATTGAAAAAACTGGGTAGTAATTTCACATGCCAATTGCTCATAATTTGTGCACTGCAACAGTGCCGTATCAAACTCTAATGCAGTACGTTCATTTTTTTCCTTTCCTGTAAACGTTAAAAAACATTTTTATGCTAAGCCACAAAAATTTATAAGACTTTATGATGTGGTTCCGTTTTGTTTGGACGGCTGTGATAAAATCGAAGCAAAAAATTCACACCGGCTTGAACTATAATTGCATTTGTAGTTCCATAACAAAACAGCATTAGCATTTATTGTCATTATGTCTTTGACCAAGGCAAAAGTTAGCCCGACAAATAACTGCAGGTCGTCGACCATCTTTGCCATTTTGCGCACCCGTCGCAGCCGACTGACGAACATTTTATATACGCTTGTACAAACTGTGAAAGTCGGCCCAGAAAAGTTATATGACACACGGCGTTCCATACTTTTCTTGTTCCCCTTTTTCCGTTCGTGCATTTTCCACCCCCTGAAAGTTTGTGTCACATTTTTCAGTCCTGCATTTTCACTCCTCTGCAAGCTTGTGCTACATTTTCATATCTTGCATTTTCATGTTGTGCTTTTTCAGCGTCCCCATCTATCCATCCCTATTTCGAACCTGTATCACAAACCCTAGCCCTAAATTAATCCTATCCTTACTCCTCAGCTTGAAATTTTGCATTTCTGGACGAAAATTCACTGACAATAAGAAGATTTTCCGCCGACAATTTTCCGACGGCTTAAAATTTAGGGGGCATGCGCCCCTTTCCGCCCCCCAACCCCCGACACGACGCGACTGCCCACACGCACCTGAGTCGGCAGGAAATTGGAGCGCAGCGCTGACGTCTGACGTCGACGAGCGAATGGCGCGTGTCTCGACACCGTACTGCGTGCCGTCAGGAAACGCTTCGGTCGGATATTTGCCCACAAACAGCAACGGCTGCACGCCAGTTGTGCCTATAGACACACAAACGACCGGTCGGACAATCGGTCACCACTGTAAGCAGTTCATCAAACATCCTGCCTCACGTTGGCTTCGTAGTTTCTACGCGCGAAAGCAGCTACTGCTTTCAGCGTTTCACCGCGTCTTAGCCATCGCAATTCTGTCCGTGCGTCTGTCACACGGGTGGATCAGTCAAAAGCGGTGCAAGCTAGAATCACCAAATCTTCACCGTCGGTTGCTCGGAAGACTCTAGTTTCAGGAACCGTAAAGCTTTTTCATAAATTCGAAGGGCGTCACCTTGAACGAGGGGGTTTTTATGGATTTTTTGGCGATTTCGGGCTGTATGTAAAATGTAAAAGACAGAAGACCAGACAGTCTGAGTCTGTGCCGTGATACCGAGCTGTGTCCAACATTGGAGGGACTTGTTCCATTCAATAAAGACGACGTTCGACGTCATTGCATCGGACAAGCTCAAACTGTGCCAGATTGTCTCGAAGCTGACTACGACATTATCCAGCAGAATGTCACCAGCGCCGGCGATCTCACGGTCATGTTCTACCAACTGTCGCTTCTGAAGTCGCACGCTGCACGCTTGCCAGCGCCGGTAGCTCAAACCGAACGCAAACAGATCCGGCGGCCCTGTACCAGACAAACGTTCATCATCAAGTAACCTTTGCTCATAGAGAGCGACGTAACTGAACTGAAATGAACTAAGACTGATATGACATAACTGAGACATAACTAAGTTGAGTTCAGTTCAGTTCTCTCTAAGCACCTTTAAGTAAGTTAATATTTGATGCATGAAGACGTAAATGCAAAAACACACAAGATAAACAAACACCCAAAAACTACACAAGATTAAAAAGACGGTGATTGACAGAAAAATTCTTGAAAAACCATTAAGCAAAAGCTGGAACTCACATTTATGGGGACGTAACGCTTTCTTCACAGTCATTAATACAGTATTTAGACAGTGCTCATGCCGTCGAAATTTGTTTTTTAAAATCCTTGGCAACATCATCAGCATTATGTCATCTATGTAGAAAAGGAGGGCTTACGGGGACAAGCCCCCAATCCCCAAATAAGACATAAGCACAAGTTTGAACTGCACTAAATGTACCAAGTTGATCCTCAGGATAACGATTAAAATTGTTGCCACCACATCTCATATTTAAAGCTTTAATGCACAAAATTCAGATTTTAGCTGAGGTTTCGTTTTAGACCCCGCAGACCTCCTAGCTGAATTTTACGGCCTTTACTTTTAAAGGGAAAGGGGGAAAAGAAATAAACGGGAAAAGGGGGAAAAGGTAAGAAAAGAAGAGACGGGGAGGGGAGGGAAAAAAGGGAAAATAAAAGGAAAAGAACAGAAGGCCCCTAATTCACATTTGTGGCTACGCTACTGACACAATCAATCACTATAAAAAATTATTGTATATACTGTAGATCTAAGACCCTATAGTGCTTGGCAGCCTTGGCTTGAGCGGGGGGACAGTTTCTTCAGCTTTGTCAAAATTCATATATTCATATTGATATTTAACACACAAAAATTCATCATCTGTCGATAACAAAGAAAGTAACTTAGTCGTCTGTGACTAACCGATGTTATGCGTTAGGCGCACACCCGCAACGAATCTTTCGTATTGCGCCGAGTTGTTTTCAATCTGAAGATAGACTCGCTCGCGACGGTATAGTGGTGGTAAAGCTGCGATCAGCAGCAAGTTAAACGTTTCTGAGCAATCCGCTTCGTCCGACATTCTGTCCAAAACCATATTGATGCTTTTAGATTTCTGTAAACTGCTGTGTGCGCAGTGGATTTTACGATACACAACCGTAGGCTACGAGATAAAGACGCCTACAGAAGAAGTGTGGCTCAAGGGAGAAAAAAAATTCCTTGTGGGTTGGCTGGCTAAATTTGATTCATTAGAAATATTTCCTCCCCTCAGAAAACATTTTCTGCGCTCTGGATGCTTCCAAAATGCGTTTGTGGCCAAAACTTTGCCCCACTAAAAAAGCTTACAGCGCTCCCCAGTCCCCAAGACCCACTAACTGGTGGGTTGCTGTTCCCTCGTCCCTCTCCAAAAGTTTCCAAAAACCCCACCATGCTGTCAGTTCAGTTCAGTTCAGTTCAGATACGTCGCTTAACGGTTTTAGTAAATAATTCTTGATCGTTGGGGGACGACGTCAGTACCAGATGCGAGCCACGTATATACCCACGATTTTTTTACGATTGCAATGCTATAATATGCAGCTTTTTCTTGTAGAGAAGTCATAGTGCACTAGTAGTACGAGATCGTAAATCGTATCGCGTATACATTAATTGTGGCGTAAGCCTACTTGTATAAATCGTAGTCTCCCCGGCTTTTTGTACTCATCTCGAAGTACTTGTTCGTTAATTCACCCGCACCCGAATTATTCTCGTTAACGCTAATGCTATTAGCTAGCACTAACCATAACCCTGACCCTAACCCTAACCCCAACCCTAACCTCAACCCTAACCTTATCCCTAACCTTAACCCTACCCATAAGCCTAACCCTAGCAGTTAATTCGGGTGCGGGTGATTGTGAATTAACGGACAAGTACCCATCTCGGCCTTTCGGGGTCTGGCATCGGTTTAAATCTTACACCGTGGTTTGAAGTTAAATCCACCCACACTGAAAAAATGCGACAAATCTACGAAGTTTTATATTTTTGAGGCGTGCTTACGTTATTATTCGACTACAAAACTTCTGCGACGGTCGATGTACAAAAAATTGTTAGCAAAATTAAAAATTAGTATCAAAATATAAAACTACGGTTTGCACATGACGTCATCGTCAACATGTGACATCACTTCGCCAATAGCAACATCACAGTACGAATGCTATTTTTTGGACACAGGCAAATCAACTAATCAGTAGTGATGATTCGATATCAGGATTTCGATTTCGATACAATATCGATACAATATTTTGAAAATATCGCGATATCGATATCGATATTTTTTAAATGATAAGTATGTAAATCTTATACAAGCACAAGAACAAGACGTAAACGTCTAGCAAGGCAGTTTGATTTACGTATAGATACTAAAATGTGTCAGTAAACTTAAAAATTAATTATAGACTGTTTTAAGTGTCGTTCAATTACGACACTATAGTTAGTTTGCTTCGGTTAGTTTGTCGTCGTCTCCGTTTATTCTCGTTATTTTGGTAATGCAACAATAAAAATATAAACTTCTGGTGTATAATATCGCGATATATCGAAAAAATTCGATATTTTTTTCGACGATAGAATACGATACGATATATCGATATCGAAAACGATATATCGATATTTTCGATATATCGAATCATCAGAGTAAATCAGAGTTTATTGCCTGCAGTAAAAATGTGCAATTAGGCTGAAATAGCACTAAACAGCGTAATTAATCGTAAGCGTAACTTATTGCGCCGCCTATTGCAGATTAGCAATTAGTTCTTGAATATGCTCCGTAAGACGGTAGAGAATGCCAGAGATAAAAGACGGTCTCATGTGTGTGCCGAAGCACAGAGCAACCCAACAGCGTTGAGACTTGTCATAGGTCTGTTTCCTGCATGCATGCGGTGCAGCGACAGACGAATGACGATACTAATTCGGTATAACACGAAATTGCTGCTCGCTGCTGCTTTCTGGTGTATCATATAGCAAGTGCAAGTTTTGGCTGAAGATTCAACCTCGCAAATTTTCCATTCGCCTTGGGGACCACACCTAAACATATAACACAAAGCGACGTTAGCCCCACAAGTGTAGTCTACCTATCAAAAGTCATAGGCTATATGGCATCTAATTCCGTCCAACGGTTTAAGACTTTCACAGACGACAGACAACAGACCACGCTATGAAAAATAAATAACTATGGGCTTGTGCCAGAGCGATTCCGTCTAAAAGACTCTGTCACAGATCACACGACTTGACCACTCCACGGCACGACAGTCATACACTTTGCCGTCTGTACTCTGTGTGCATCACACTAACGCACTGGTATAGGCACAAGGCACCGCAGTAGGCCTGTAGATAGACATAAGCCTACACAACGTACAATAAACTTCATGCGAATGATGTCTTAGCACAAGCGGCGCAAAAACCGGTACCTATAATGCAGACAGCCAATTCTGCGAAACGGCACGTGACCGTATCCTAACGAGTCGCGGTCGACCGCCGTGGCAAATGATTGCGACCAGGTGACATGCCGTTATAGCAAATGCGAGAAGTAGACCCTCGCTGACGTCACACGGTCGCCACTACTCGGTTTCATTTCCTCGGAAAACACGGCTGCCGGGAATCATCCGCGCGTATATCTGCCACAGTTTTTCTCAGTCATGACACTGCCGCCGTATAACAAAGCGACTATCCAGGGCGCGGGGCGGGGCGAGACTCCACTATGGGGGAAGTGCTTCGACGTAATCCGCCTAAAAGCTGACGAAATTAGCGTCGCGCTGTTTCCGGTGCCGTCAATCAGACTCCTAGCGATACCTGGCGTGTGTGTATCGATCGATAGCTTCACTCGATGTCGCGGCACGCACGTAGCATGCTACGCCACTCGCCGCCGACCGACAAACTGCGTCCACTTCCGAGGACCTCCTCCTAGTCACTGTGCTGCTAGTGCTCTATTCTTCGTCGTCGTCGTATTCTCGAGGACATCCACGCGGGTCGCAGATGAAATGGAAGTCAATTAGTTAACTGTTCGTCGTCAATGACTTCGCGCGGTCTATCGGCACAAAAAGCTTTCAAACTCTGGTTGTCGCTGCAGATACAGCCGCTATCCTGTGGGCAGTGTTAGGCGTCTTGTTCGTCCGTCTGTCCATCTCTGTTCGTCCGTGTGTTTGTTACTTCCGCCAAGGAGGTTATGTGTTTGCCGGTTTTTGTTTGTCTGTTTGTCTGTTAGCAAGATAACTCAAAAAGTTATGGACAGATCTTTCTGAAATTTTGAGGGTATGTTGGGTATGGCACAAACTACCAGTAATTCAATTTTGGGAGTGATCCGGCAAGAATCATGGATTCTGGATCACTTTGAAATTTTCGTTACCATTGCGTTAAAGGGGGCATAAGGGAACCGCTGGCAAAGTGAAGATGGTTACGCCGCCTGGCGAATAGCTTTGCCTTGGCGGAGGTACCTGCGAGCTACGACTGCGTTCTAGTTTGTCTATCATTTTTTACGGACTCCTAGCTCGAAAAAAACAAAAAAAGGAGAAAAAAAGAGCAAAATTTGTGTGAACTTTTTCTAGGACAGAACTGAGCATTTCAATCTTTAAATAAAATGTCGTACCATAGTACTATGGTCGTACTGTCGTTTATTTCTGCAGTTTTTAAGTAGCGCATACAGTAATGTATTTTGTGACACTAATGCATCATTGAAATTAGAGCATTTCGTGTGTTTGCACTGATGCGCTGTATAAACTTACGCTTAAATCACTTGCGATCCGAGTAAAATGCTAACGTACGTCTTGGTCTACAATGTGTCTCGAAAAAACATCCCCGACATTTTTGACTATAACTTGAAAACCAATTATCAGATTTTAATAATTTTTAGTAAGAATATTCCTGATAATCTGATAATTGATTTTCAAGTTACAGTCAAAAATGTCGGTGATGTTTTTCAGACACAGTGTAATTCTCGCACGCGTATTTCCAGTAATAATCTAACAAAGTTAAATCGACCAGTTGTAGAAGACGAAATTTAACGAAACACGTATATTCGTCTGTATAATAATTTGTCACTGTAAACGTGAAACGTGCGTAGATCATATTGCCTGTGATAATATTTCTGGTGAATGTTGATGGCATAAAACTCATCAGGGAGATTGCGGAGACGATGTTTACGAGCGACCGCATCTAAACGGCGCCGGTTGGCATTTCAGAAACACAGATTTAATGCTGCAGGACTCGGCACAGATGCGCAGGAGAGACGTATAAAGAGAAGCGGAGTTGCGTGTCAGCTGCTGCAACATTGCAAGACAGGACAGACAGACGACAGACTGTTGATGCTATTTTGAGCCGCACGTCTTACGCAAGTCGGTCGACAAGTAAAGCAGTAAATCTTCCGTCATTAGATGAGTCGCCACGTCTCAATTTGTCGTCAGAATGCGAATTGTCGATGCTCCAACAGCGACCGATCCTTATAGCATTCCGTCGTTGTTTGCATACTTAATTAGTAACGGCAAATACTGCGAATATTAACAGGCATTTTGTAGCAGAATTGATGACGCTGATACATACATTGTTTGTGTTTTTTGTTTACTGGTATCTACAATGTGTACAATGTTTTCGTTCTTGATCTTCTGCAGTGTATATCCAGAAGCTTTCCGGCATTACACCACGTCAGTAATCCGGCACTTGCACTTTGACATCTAAACAGCTGCTTCTTTTGCTCGTCATGTTTTCGCGTGCTTTTTTCTAGTAGTCATCTTCTGATGTTTAAGTGCTAAGATTTTTACTTGTTAAATTGTCGTCACACACGACGAGAAATAAAAGCAAAAGTGTGAAGTGCAGGCTAGTGAAGAAAAACTATGCAATATGTAGACCAGTGTTTATGGTATCTACCTCCGTAAAAATTTGTGACCTCAGAGTTCGTGGCGGTCATAAAAATAATAGCAAACACTGTTACGGGGGTTACTTTTAGTACACACTGCATTAACGTTTGTGGACTGTCGTTCTTAACACAGTAGCTATGGCTGGCCATTCAGGTCGAAATTTGTGTGCTGTTGACATTAAAAGCTGCCGTTGCGAGTGCAGAGTAGCCCGATCATATATAGTTTCAAAAAAACTCATTAGCGAAGAACGCGTGCTTGAAGCGAAACTCTAAGGAGAAAAATACAAGGAAACAGAACATTGATGTTTGATCGGGCCACGACCAAGAAAGACTGTAAGATCAAAAAGCTAAAAAGCTAGGCACAAACCCGAGAAAAAAACGACGCCGTCGGCAATATATCACCTGTTTAAGTAGACCGAAAACGAAAAAAAGAACAAACTAATTAGTATCGGTGGTTTATGTTTTTAACGTCGACAGCGTTATTTTGTCTCGGTCGAATTTCGTACGTACGTTCGTTTTATGGCTGTCATTAACGCTATCGATCGCATAAGCCTCGGTGCGTGCGGCTTGGCAGTGGCTGCTAATCGAGACAAGACTGGTCGCATGGAACTTTATTGGCGTAATCACGACGGCTGACGGCTGATCGCTGGCGTTTCGTCACGGCTACTGCTGCTGCTGACGATTATGAGTACAATACGTATGGATGACGCCAATACGTCAACATCACGTCATAATCCGCGTGCAGTAACTTTCGCTTTCAACCGTCATCAGGGTTGAAAAGGCAGTCGTAGGACAATTCCCCCTAAACATGTCTCCTCGGACTTACGAATGTTTCCCATTATTGAAGGCTAGGAAAAAAATACCGGGTGGCCCAAAAAACGTCCTAAATATTTGCGTGCGTTATGCAGTGGTGTAGTCAAAATAAATTAGCAAAAAAGCACGTGTGTAATGAGCAAACATCTTCGAATACGTGTAGAAATTTTTGCTTAAAACACTTCCATATTAGCCCAGATAAAAAAACAAAATAGTGTTACACATTATAAAGCAAATTATGCAAGCGGTTAATCATTTATGTTGCCGCTCGTACGCAAGGCTACACCAGAACGTCGCAATAGGCCGAATCATCAATCAGCAGAAATGTGTTGAATAGGTCCTCTATTTTTCTTTGCCAGTGCTGCTAGACGCTTTTTCACTGCTATGTGACTTTTCTGGTTTTGAATGTCTGATATCGACATCATGCCATTTGTCTCTCATAGCATTCTGAAAATCTTTGAAGTTCGTAAACTGTTTTTGCCTTTCTTCATAGACATTATACAAGTTCTTGCAAGACAGCCGAAACTAAGTAATCTAGTGCAGTCAAATCTGCCAAACGCGGCGTCCATTTTTGTGAGCTGATTGAATCAGGCATGTTGTCTTGAAGAAAATTTTGAGTTGTTTTGGTGCGGTGTAATGGAATGCTGTCTTTACATAATTCGATTTTTTGATGTGCCTTACATCATTAAGTGGCATTCAGTGGTGTCATTAATGACGTCGCCGAAATTTCTAATTAAGTAAGATTACACATTGGTCTACAAATGCGCAAGACGAAATTTATTTTCATGTAGTATACGCGCCGTTATAAATACGCAAAGTTTGGGACGTTTTATATGGGCCACCCGGTATTATACCATGTTTATCATCATCATTATCATCATCATCACCAGCATGTCCCGGGCTAGAACGTACCCGTTTTTATTTGCCTCCATCGTACTCGATTTTGAGCTTGTCGCCACGTTAATTTTAGTCAAGAAATGTTGCAAGCCTTCGAAAACACGCGGGAAAATGTCCGGGTAGTAAAGAAATGTTTGGGAGTGACCCCAGGGGCAACATCCGTCTCCCAAAAAGGCACGTATTGTTCTTACACGGTAAATTAATATTCAAAAAAATATCACAGTGTAAAGTATATATCAAATTGTGCTTGTACTTTTAACATCACTACTTATACTTACTTGCTTCATTCAAATCATCACATAACCAGTGGCGTAGCTACTGGACATCACTGGGGACTTCCGTCTCCTAGATTTGTTATTTTTTCCTCTTCTGGCAAATTCCTGGCTACCATTCTGTACGTAATGTGGCATTTAGTGGCGCCTATTTTTGTTATCACGCTATTATTCTGAATCTTTCGTGTTGTCGTGGTGAAAATTGATCGCCGTCATTCAGCGATGGTTCAGCGACAGCGCATCTCGCCTCGTCTTGTTTCCTGTTGACGCAGTAAGCACACAAGAACTGATAGGCAAACTACTCGAGACGCTCAGGTTGCCATGCAGTATTCTTGTGTGTCCAGCTTTTCGTCGAGAAAACGTCGGCTTACTGCTTAAACGATACGAACAGCTTGGATAGTTTTCAGTCAGACAACGCTAGCGAAACACTCTCTGAAACCTGAACTACAATCGAACGTACGACGTGTTATTGCGTCTTAGTTTCAGCCGGTTTCTCACCGACATTATGCTCTGTAAATTTACTTTCTTATTCACTCGTATAAGACATCCCACATTACGGGCTTATCTGGCGTGATGCTTAACTCATGGACTCTGTCTGATGCTTAGTTAGTTTTGCTTTCTTACTTACTGACTTACCGTGTTTCATAAAGTCAACCGATACCGATATTCATATTTTGGCAGATATATTTTGCCAAAAAAAACAAAAAAAGATTATAATTAACTTATATTACTTTTGTAAAGTCTTGATTACAAGTTTGGTCATGTTATACCTATACCAAAAGTGAAGAAAGCCGTACTTTAGACCCGATTCAAGCAAATACTTATTTATAGAAGATGTTCTATGTGTGTATTTTGCGTTGACTTTTGTGTGTCTATATACTGTACTTTCGTATAATTATAGGCTTTTAAATTTTAGATATCTTTTTACTCCAGGGTTTGTTTGTGCTAAATTGATCGATTAGATGGTCTCTGTTGCTGGTCAATTAATTTCGATGTGTCGAGACGAGTCAGCTTTGCTAGTGTTTTGCATGCACAATCAGCCGTGCCGCATTGTTTATTTCGACGCGATCTGTATACGCAAGCAGGCTACTATTGCACTTACAAGCAAGATAAACGCATTGTCACTATGGACCACCCATATGAAGTTGACCCCCCGATGACGTTACGTGACCCCAAAAGGTCAAACTCGTGACGCCATTATTTTTGAGGCGCCGTATCTCCGTAACGGTGTCAGATAGACGCATGGTGACGATGGACCTTTTATAGTAAAGCGCTGGTGACGAATCGAATGGTCTCATTGCTGACAATGTTTAGTGTTTAGTTAAAATAATACAAAAGAATGAAAAGATTATTGCTGCTGTATAATTTGAAATAACACTGTTCAATTTTTTTTCTACAGGTTTAAACAGCTCACCGATTATATTTCTACGGACATATACTGTAAACTGTCGAAATGCATTGGACAGTCTCCGTGTTCATATGAACATTATCTTGTTTTTCTGTAGTTTCCTGCCCCCCCTCGCCTCAGATTCTGGCGACGCAACTAGATGTTAACTAGATGTTAAGCACCTCTTAGAGACTGCAGTGCAAATAAACGCAGCGAAAAAAACGCGATATGAAGAAAAGAGACGGAGACAAAAAGTGAAAAGAGATTGGTCTGCGTGCAAGTGCGACAGTCTTTCGAGTCGCACAAGACGATTCAGTCTATCACAGTTAGCATCGCACTCCGCCGCAGTCCACAGACATCTGTTGTATTAATAGCGAACGCAGCGCATCATTGCATTCATTGGATGCTGGGCAGTTGCAGCAGCCGCCTCATAGCTGACGTCAGTGACGTGACGTCAAGCAGCATAAAGCACAGGATATGTACAGTTAAGTCGGTCCGTTAGATGCGCTCGATACATTGCGTTTCTTGCTAAGCCATATTTAGATCCTGCATCCCACCGTGTCTGCGTTTCACAGGATCTTTTGCGTCAACACCGTGTCGTATTTCAGATTAGGGCTGCTTCATCAAAACTATCTATAGTTGTTTATTTTATTTCGTTCGGTTCGGTACAGTGTTCGGTACAGTGTTTAAACTAGATGCTTGCAGCATTGCAAACAAATAAAAAAATTTACAAAATGTAGTGGATTGTAATTTATTTTGCGTTGCTTATAAAAATTAACAACATTTGCCGATAGTCACATCACTCACATGAAAAAATGTTCCATTATAGGCTAGATAGTAAACATGTGCGATTTTGATAGATGGGTATTGCAAATAAACAAAAACAGCTAAAATAATGAACTAGAACTGTTGGAGTTTTCCAAAAGTGTAACATGAATCTGATTTTTGAGACACTGCATATAAGTACTGACAGTTTCATTGTTATTATTATTAATTAAGTTTAGTTAAGGTTTGTTTTTTTATAACTGTGCTACCATTGTATTATGGTAAAGAAAGTTGTATATATAATTAGTTACCGTACATTATCACCAGTTTTAAAGTTATAATATGTATTATTTTTGGTTAATGTTTGTTACAAACATAACTAACCATTATGGTTGCATCTTTGAAGTCTACATTAGTATCTAAAATGAATAAGCACAAATAATCTTGACATATAGTTGTAAACTAGCCAAAAGAGTCAAAAATATCTCATCCATGACTATTCATGATCCATCACTCACGAGTGAATGAAGATATACTGCGGGTACGTTATAGAAAATTCCCATTATGTACGGCCTTAGCGGCAGTGAAGTTAGTTCTATGGAGCAGCGCGGCAGCACGGCTGTCAGAGCGGCAAAAATTCACTATGAATCGCGTCGTCCGGGCGTCTAATCCCAGAGACCGACGCGTTCAGTGCGTTTTCGCTCGGGCGATGTGTTTTCGCGGAAGCTGCATACAGTCTCCTCCGTCGCAAAGTAAACACTGGCATCACTTAGTATCCATTCTCTATCGATCCGGACCGGACGCCACCTGTCTGTGCCCGGTCGTCGGATAATAGCCGCCACAGTCTTATATAGCAGCACTGGCGGCGTTCATCGTCTTCTTTCAGAAGCCGGCTGCGCTTCGCGGCCGGTCGGTCGCCAGGTCCGTAAGCCGTTTGCTTGCTTTGTAGCAAGAGACGGGTCCGCGGGCTTTCACGTCTATTTGGCGCCGATTGTGCGCACCGCATCTGCGTAATAAATTGATATTTAGCGTCTCAGGACGGCACGAAGGGACGACATCGACGTACAATCGACCGCCACGTGGCATAGCACAGCACTCTCAGCGGGTCCCGACCGACCGCAGTCTTTCCCGGCCGGTTCCCCATTATAGGATCGCTCCCCCTCAGAAAAGTCTCGCCCGACCGACATTTTGCCGGTAAAAATCAGCCCCGCCGGCGGCTGCCCGGGCAGGGCGGATTTTTTACCGTTTAATTGTCTGCCGGGGGAGACTTTTTTTCTGTGGGACGATTCTATAATAGGGAGAAACTTTATTTGGGGCCGCAATACTTTAATAACCGGAGACATACAAACTCCGTGATGATCTCTTCCAGGACGGATTTTTTTCATGGGAGAGACATTTTAATGTGACTCCGGCTCCACGGCCGGTCCTTTCGTCCCGCCCTGTGTCGGCACGTTCCGCGCCTCTATTAGCTTTCATTCAGCGTTCACAGCTTCGACCGACGGTCCGCCGTCAGTCCTGTCTCTGTCGCCGTATTCCGGTCGCGCGCCCTCCTGCCCGCCCGCTCTGAATATGTACATACATCCATCCCTGGTCGGTCGAAGCTGGCGACACGCCCGTCCGCACTGCGTCAAGACGTCGTCGCCGACCGCGTAGTATCGTAAAAATTCTATATCAGTTCGCGGAACGCTGCTGCTGCTGCTGCTGCATCAGTCGCTTGCTTGCACCCTCCACACAAAGCGCTCTTTGCCTCCACATCGTTTCTTCTTAACATCATCTATGTTGCCTTGTCACCTGCAGCTGCTCTAACAGTTAGCGTTTTAGCAACGGTATTTTTTTCTTTAGTCCGCCCGGAAGCGATAGCTTTCGGAGCGGACTGATATTTTGCTGGCGTTTCTTTCCCTTTTTTCGGCCGCGAGATCTCCGAGCTCCGTCGGCCGATCGCCGCGAAATTTTGAACCGAAATCGATAGTGCGTTCAGTATTAAAACAAGGGTCAAAAATTTTGGGAAACCCTTCCCAAAAAAATTTTAAGGGCCAAAAACATGCAAAATTTGACGCGATTTCGAACAACTTCAAACTTTGACGGCGAATGTCTCCACAATGGATAAAGATATTTAAAATCGGACAAGTACCTGATCGACCGCAATTCCTCCCGCGTTCGACAAAAAAGTCAGGTGAACTTTGGTCTAGTAACCACGAAGATCTAGGCCTATTGGTGAAATCGTACCCACCAAAATCGACTTCTTCGGAAAACCATATTTTGGTTCCTAGGAGGCGCTACGCCCCAAATTTTTACACGCGTTAGAAAATGACAGTCTTACTAACGCACTCCCAGCGGGACGGGGGTTTTCCTTACATTTTTCTAAAGGAGGTCAAAAATTGGCTTAAAATTAAACTTATCTGCGCCTATAACTTCGGGATTAGAGGGAGTGACCCCACAAAACTTTGCCACATGACGTGCCATAAGGTGAGCATTGTCACTTAGGCCTATGTACAACTTTTAGGAGCACCGCCTCCTCAAAATTTGTGAGGGCAAAAACGTTTAAAATTTGCCGCGATTTAAGACAACGTTTGACTTTGACCTTGAATTTCTCAGAAACTGGTCGACATATTGAAAACTGGAAACAAACGTTATCGACAGTGATCCTTGTAGGGTTCAACAAAAAATTTGGTAAACTTTGGTTTACTAACAAAAAAAGTTACAGGCACGGATATTGACCTATTCTAAGTCGACAAAAAATGCGCGTTCTGCGTATGCTAATGCATTCGAGTTCGGGTCACGTAACTTTGCTACCGGCGGAATATCAACGCCTTAAATGTTTCCGAAATTGACAACCTTTACCTTTGCCTTTTTCCCAAATCGGACTTACGGCGCCGGGCAGACTCACGTTGGGCTTTGCCCGAAATTTCTAGTGATATGTTATGGACAGATATCAGTTGAATCGCCTTGGAAATTATGCAGTACCGGTAACGTTGTTGCTTTATTTTTTACAACTTTAAGAGTGGGAAAAATTTCGAAACTAAATCTGACCAGGTCTAGATTATCCCTGGTAGATTGTTTCACCGGATAAATTTTGTCCATATTATAAAAATGTACGATATTTGTACATTTTTTTCTGACAGACAAACTAACGGTAAAACAATACTTCGCTATCGAAGGTAGGTTTTTTACTAAGTTATATTAAAAAACGTTCTTGTTAAATGTACCCCCCCACAACAGAGCATTTCCTTAAGAACACGCTTATCTTTCTTCTATGACCTTTGTAATTTTCGAATCGTCCATAACAACAAAAATTCGGCTAAACACGAATAATTATTATCAAATCAGCAATCGTTTTAGAAACAAAAAAACGAGACGATAGCTCATGCAATGATGCAAGTAGAAATAATTTTTGACTAAATTAATAAACAGCAGATCGATGAAAGCACGCACAAGTACAAAATTTAGTCACCTAATAAATTTATGCAGAGAAAACAGTTTAAGTACAACAGTTTAATAATAAGTCTCTAACGTTTACAGCGCAAATGCAGTAATGTCATGCAGCTGCAGTAGACAGCACACCGTGGGCCATAAAAAATGTGGCACTTTACTTTTGTCAATAACTTCGCCGATTATTGACCCATTTTCAAAATTATTTCACTGGTGCACTCTGTAGACAATTTGCAATAATTATTATATATTTCACCACACGGTAAATGCATTGCTACACTACCTTGTAAAATATAAATGTAAGCAAAAACTAACAATACTAACAAAAATTTAGGTAAATAAAAAACACTTTAAACCAACATTGCAATGAATAATCTGTATGACACTAAACTGTGTTAGACCCACACAGTTTAGTGTCATACAGACCATTTTCTGCAATGTTGGTTTAAAGTGTTTTTTTTCAATTTTACCAAAATGTTTGTTTTCTATTATCGATATGTATGCATATTTTATTGATATTTCACAAGGTAGTGTAAGAACGCATTTAGGGTGTGGTGGGATATGTAATAATCACGTTGTAGCGAATTGTCTGCAGAGTGTGGCAATAAAAAAACTGTAAAAATCGATCAATAATTGGTAAGATATGGACAAAAGGAAAGTGCCACGTTTTTTGCCCCACCTTGTAACATGTCAACGACGCTAAGGGTTAAACCAGTCGCACGTCCATTCAGTATTTCCAATCTCTATGCATACTTGGACGGGTCATATGCGAAATACTAGGAAGATATGCAAACAACTTTTCGTACGCTAAAAACAACTCACGCTTTTTTTATGAAAACACCGTGAATATTATGATGTACAACATAATGCACACACTGTAGTATATAACTTATTTAGGTAATCGTAATAAAAGTGATACACTGCCCTGCTATTGGCTTTTGTCTTATAGTTATAACTATCAGTCTCACTGTTAGTAAAATGTTCAAAATAGCAAATTTATAAAGCAATCGTTTGACTGTTTTTCATTTCTCTCATTTCAGTTCCGTGTACATGAAACTGGCAGCTTGTCTGCTACCAGGGGCGTCATTTAGGGGAGGGGAGCTGGATGGATCTACCCCCCCCCCCAAAAAAAAAAAATACGATTTTAATTTTTTACCCTGTAAGTCGTACCTTAAGAGTGTTACTGCTGCAAAAACAATACATTACCCAATGATTTACTAAAATGACGCTAGTGTCTGCTACTTTTTCAGCGCAAATTATTTATCACATCGTATTACAATTTACATCAGACATCAATTGCCAACAGTGTAATCAACGTAGGTCAAAACCGTCAACTGAAGAATGCACTCTAACTACAGGTTCACTTTGCATTGTTACTCCTATATTAGAGAGCTCGCATAAATACCGTAGTTCTTATATAAAGCCGTATCGACGAAGAATGAGAATGACTGCATAATTTCCCACATGCTTCAAAAAGTCGCGTATTTTATTAAACATTGTAAGCAATAACCATTTTGCATTAAACGTGCATCAAAAACGTGCTAGCAATTCGGTTCAAGTTTCGTTAAAAATGCGGTTTAACCACTAAGGGCGTGTTCAAAGGGACGGAAATAAAATAAAATAAAATGACTTAAACTAAAATCCATTGATCAGTTCATTTTTATTCCATTTTTTGGATCAATTAATCTCGTGTTCAAAGCAAGTTCAGTTTCATTTAGTCTGTTGCTTTCAGCACACCGGAAGAGCTGCCCAGAGTCCCAAGTCATCGCTGTTTACTGGACCCGGTTTGTCAGCCGCAGTAAGTAAGTAAGTACGTTATATATCTTCAAACGACTTCCACTCGACGGTCTTGAGTTCTGTCTGGACAGATAAAGACGGCGAAGGAACGCATCTTGACCCTGGGGATACACCAGTCTGCTGCGGCTGCTGCTGCTGCTGCTGATGCTGCTGATGCTGTGTCCACGACGTCACACAGATGCTGGAGTAAGATGGCGGGAGACGGGACAGACTCGGCGCAGACGGCATGATGCGCAATGTATCGCTAGCTGCAGACAAACGGTCGTCATACACGGCGACACTGTCTCGTCGACGCACCGGCAGCCAGGCCGTGTCACCGACGCCGATGTGCCGAAACCACGAGCGACGACTTGCCCCTCGACCAGCGTCAGTGTGAGGACCCGGCACGTCGACGGCCACACTGCACGAGGATGATCCAAACGATGAAGCGGCAACGCATGTCTCACACGTTTCATCGCTGCCGGTCCGAGGGCGCAGGAACGGCGAGAAGTAAGCCGCCGCTCTGAGTCCGCCGCTAGCACGACGCGCGTACGACGACAGCGGACTACAGCGAGCCGACGACGAGTACCCCGAGCCACTGCGCCGACGTCCGCCATGACGTGACGTCATCAACATGGCGGTGCTGCTCCGAGTTGACGGCGAGTGGCCGCAATCCCCGCCGTAGCACGCCGGGTCTCCCTGCCCCCCGAGCTCGCCGGGAGGCGACGGCCGACAGCCGACGACGATCGTTGAACAGTTGGGCGGAAGTTGTTTGAGCAGGAGGACGACGGGAAGGCGCGGACTGCTGGCGCACGCTGGAGTGTCGACAGCGCCGCCTCCAAGGACTGGGTCCGGGAAACGCGAAGTGACTCTCTGACTGTGGCGTGGACAGCACGCCTTCCGTACGCACGCCGGACACCAGTATCTGCATCAGCAACCGGCAAGCAACTCAATAGAGACTCCTCGGACTCTTAGCAACGTAGCATCTAAACTGTGTCCTCAAAAATACCCCTTACCACTACACTTTTTATAACTTTAACAAACAACATAGGATTTTAACAAAATTCTACACCAACAATACAGCGTGTAATTGCAAACAAATCCGTCAACGCAAGCCATAGTTACAGCGGGTTTAGTGAGGTCACGCAAAACGTGAACTGTCCAGTATTAGGCAGCCGTCTGCGTCGGGTGACAGGTAACACTGTATGATCCCATATGGCAGGTGACACTCCGTAGTTACGCTTCGTAGTTCCGCGATGAGTTTTCCTTTTACCATATAGAACTATACACACTCTTTAATCCTTTAACCATTAACAACGAGTCGACGCACGACACATCGAACTAATGCAGTAGGAGCCTATGTCGACTGGCTGAGAGACTGACCGATAGATGTGTAGAACGCAGTCAACCGTGGTACCCAGCACGCAGCAGATGACGGCGACCGCAACGACACAACCGACCACAATAGCAACGATCTCAACCACTGACAAACCGCTTGACGTAGATGATAGGTAAACATCTGTATAGTTCACACGTGCATTTGACGATAGTCTTTATTATATCATAAATGGTAACAAAGCATACAACAACATGAATGTAACTAATCTTAACTAATTAGGTTGTTAAGCGCAGAAACCAATACAATAGCACACTAATCGTGCATAGTTTTGCACAAAAAGTTCTCTGATTGTGCATCTTTTCACAAAAAAACTCTATTTATTTGGTGACGATAAACAAATTGCAGTCATAAATACAAACCTATTAGTCACTACTTCGATGCCTTTAGCAGTGTCCTAGCCAGAATAGAATCAGTTAATAATTGATAACGAGCTTGCGGCAAGCGGAGACGTCAAGAATGCCACGTTGAAGGTGCCGAGACAGAAATAGGAAAACGTCGTTAACTAAAAAACGTTCAATTGCGGTAGCGTTGCTTGCAGACATATTGATTATGTTTTTAATACGAAAATGTGATTTTCACGTATTCTTTTGAACGTCTGTTTCGTCTACGGACGACGATAATTTAATAAGCCTGCCGAATGGACAAAAAGTCTCAGAACAAAAAAGAAACCCTTCAGCTGCATACGCACAGATAGCGGGTCCATAAATCTAATTTTCCCGAGATAATCGTTCAATAAACAACCGTATCACGTCTCCCGGTAAAATCAGTCAGTGCTTTCATGAGTGACTATGCGGACAGACAGACAGACAAACAGACAGGCACACGCGACCGAACACAATACGGCCTAGTCGTCGCGCGGCGTCGTCTTCTTTCGCCAGTCACGCCCGAGGCATAAGCAACGAATAAATCAACTGCTATAATGGCGCGCGAAGAAAAAAATAATTCTCACTGCGTTCATATTTCTCGGATACTCTCATCGCAGCACGTGGTGCGATCAAATCTATTTGTGAAAAAAAAATCTGCCTGCAAAACCTGCACCGCTTCGGATTTCCACAAAAATGGAATTTAGCTCGACTATGCACGTTTTACGACGGGACAGACTTCTGGGATTAGTGAACTGTGTGTCGGATTTTTGAGCTCATTTGATTTACGGTTCGTTCTTTTATTCGTTAATTCTGAAAAATTACTGATTTCTGTTTGGTATCGTGCAGTTTTTTTTCTCATCGCATGTAGGGCCTAAATTATTTCATCGTGTCCTATTGGTATAAAGATACTTGTTATCGTTGCTGTAGTGCTGCTGCTAATGCTGATATTAAGAGTATTATTAGTAATCTTGGTCATTATCGCTATGAACTTCTGTGCTTGTGTGCTGACAAATTCATTGAAACACTATTTTTTTCGCTGCCACAAAAGAATATTCTTCCCGAGTCGGAAAATTTCTGATCGCAAGTCGGCAGCAAGCAAAGTAGCGACCTGTGTAATGTCCTTTGGGGAGCACATCGCGTAATGTTGCGAGAGCGTCTGTCTGTCTGCACTGTGTACGTTGTGATCGCTGACCGGGTTACGACGCCAGATCTGTATTCATCTGTATTCATTTGAACGTCGCCACGGACAAAACGTGATTATGCGTTATGACAAGACGCAGTGCACCGTTGACGCATAATTCTGACGCAGCGCTTTTCACCGACCGGGACTCACTTAAGTGCCTGCCCTACGCCACAGCTCGGCATTATTCCAGCACAAAATGTGGCTTTGTCAACAACAGTACTGCGAATTAAGTAACTGGCTTAGTATTGTTACTAAAGACACAGTGTTTACTCACTGTTTTTGTCTGTCTGTCACACGTGAACATCGTGACTACCAAGGTGCATCTGGCGGGATAAAGTTGTCACCGTCAGTAGTATTATCGCGAACTTGTGTGCGTTCTCGCATAATCGCACGTACACGACCGGTGAGTGAAACTCAAACATAAGCCGTGCAGATATGTGAAAGTCCACCCACGTGACAGGCCGATCCATCATCATCATTCGTTGACGTCGCCAGCGTGGAGCGGGTCCGGAGGTCAAATAGTTCACCTCGCTGATCACAGACTGACTCCGTAAGTTCAATCCCACGCTCGCTTGTTCGTGGAAATTAAACCGCTTTTCCGAGCAGCATGCCATAAACGCGACCGCATAAAACGCAGAGGATCAGAACGCCGGTGCCGGAAAGCCCGAAATAGCAGGGCAGCTGGAGAATGAAACCCGACGTACGTCGAAATCAGTGGTGCTACGTGGGTGGCGGATGTTCAACGTGGGGGGTCCGAGGTAGGCAAGCAGAAGGTCTCTAGTCTCAGGATGACGTCGAACGTGTCGCTGATGCGATCAATCGCTCTGTGTCACACGATGTTAAGCGCACAGGTGCATCTATAGCGTTCATACCTGTCATATGACGTTACGAGGACCAACGCTGTGTCACACGAGGGGAGTCAGAAATACACGGATGTGTTGAAACTTGGAATACATGAAAGTTATTTCAACAACGTTGTTCTTCAGTCGCTCATAATCTTCATCTTACTGACTTTATTACACGCAACAGTGACGTGTAAGCTTCTATGTCATATTGCATGTGTTCGCTGTACAATATTGTTACAGGAAATAAATTGTTACTTTGCAAATTATTGTTTAATTATAATAAGATTTGAAGTAAAGCATAGATGTTCTGTCATAAAATGTGACGTGGTTCTACGCGTTATCGTGCTGTTTTCTGCCACCGGAGTTGAACATCAAACCACACATTGTGCCACCAGTAGGTCTAAGCCCATATCTGTATCTGCACTTTATTTCTCAATCACGACGACAATGAGATCAAATGAAAAATAGTTTTGGCAAACTGTAATGGTATCCGTGACACATGATGCTCTAAGGTGTGTCCAGCACGTCACTAGACAGACATCATGTAGTCCATTCAAAGGTCGTGTCCTGCATGGGCGGTCAGTGGAGTCAGGACACCGGGGATGTGATGGTCGTGGGTCGGAAGCGCTGTGCGTGTGCCGCCCTCTGTCGGCCGTCGACCAAACGTTGACGCGACGTACGTCAGAGAGTCACGATCTGACCGACAGGTTCGACAGGCCGCCATTCCGACGGGCCGCCAAAAACTGCTTCAAACAACAACGAAACCGTAAGTATTAAACGCTTAACTAACTCTAACACTTATCCTAGCCACATTCCTAACTATGGCGGTTTTTCGGAATGGCGAATCTTCGCTATAGCGGACCGTTACCGTCACGATCTGACCGAACGAGCGACCTGACTGCATCGCGTGCATAAAAGCAACAATAAAATGTCGATGTTCCCGCGCTGACCATGCAGAAATAATATTTCCCCTTTCGCGGAAAAGTTTGTGGCTCGTTCGCCTGACGTCGTTTGCAGACATTTACACTACCCTGAGTGAAGGCTAGGCCTATATAAAGGCGGCGAAGCGACGCTCGGCCATCGTCGCGAGCGAAATCAGAAGTGATCGTCAGCGCCGGCTTAAAAGACCGGCAAACCAGCGAACATTAACTACATGCAGTCACGTAACGCGCTGAAAAGCGAGTCAAAAATGCTGCAAATACAGGACTGGTGACTGGAAAACGACATATCCGTCATTTACTCGTGTCTTGCAAGTTCAGTTACTTACATCTATAGGGTGTATGGACTAATATGCACAGTGCCAACTGTACTTCTAAACATACTACAGTGTCATTAGGCATACATATATCGTCATCTTGTAATTTTTGACAGATTAAGATTTCCGTTTAATATTTGCAAAATCTCGTAGGCCTACATTATCTTTTAAAGAAAGATCCAGCATAAAGTTAGAAATTTAATATACCTTGTAAATTAAATTTACAGTGTATAGCTAAATATGCAAAGAAGTTTTTCCTTTATCTTTTCTGTGTGTTTTTGCTTCGAGTTTCGTGTTTGCTGTTCTGCTTACCGTTTATGTTTTGCTACATCTCATAGCGAATAAAGGCGTGTATTGTGACAAATTTCTCGTAAATGCCAGCGAGCAAAAAAATCTTTTCCGATCGTTTCGTACATTCACTTCAGTGAATCACCTTTCGCCAACCGACCGTTGCTCGTGGGAGATGCGTGAATAAATAAGCAAGCGGATGGAAATAAGGACCGGGGCGCATTGTGTTAGACCCAGACTCTGCCTGATACGATTTATTGTACAACAAACAGCTAGTCGTACAGCAGAGCCTGCAGAGGTTTAAAAAACTTCGTCCGAGGAAATCGAAGGAAATGCGTATGTTTTTTCTGATTTCCTCGGACGAGGTTTTTTGTCTGCCAGCCAAAAGATGCTTATCAGAACATCGGACGAGGAAAACAGTACGTGTAACCACGGCTTTAAACAACAAATCCGCAACATATTGAAGCAGGTGGAATTGAAACATTGAGTAGTCTACCGTAGCAATGCGCGTGAGTGAAGCTCTCGTCGCTGGCGTCGTCGCAATCGTCGACTCCGTTACAGACGTCCGTGGCGTTGATGCACTGGCCGCCGGTCAGACAATGAAACGTGCCGTTCAGCGTGCTGCTAGCACAGGACAGACCAGCTCCTTCGTCCGCACTGCCGCCGCCATCATTGCCAGAGCTGCTGCTAGCTCGTGGACTCATCGTTGTCGTGTTCACACCCTCGGTTGATCGTCAGTGGTTAGCGCCGCTCTGTTTCTGACAACACACCCATCAACAAATCTTTGTATAGATTAGACTAACATCTGGAGTGGCTAAATTGAGCACGCGTCAACACCAGTATTGGTTCTGCAGCATATCTCAACAGAAACAACAAGTAATTTGAGCAAAGCTCATGAGATGCGCGACAACCTTAGCAGTTCCTATTCACAGGTTGTCTTGATCTATTTCTATCCATTTCGACGCAATTCACACTTGAAATCTACGCCGCAGCCAAAAATTGCAAAACAAAAACACTAAAACCCGTATTTTAAAAGTTTAAAAGTTTAACGTCATTCAAGGTTATCGACGTTCACACCAATAAAAAGCATGTCACTGTTGCTTGTCTAAGCCGCATATCTCTGTCTATCTGCAACCGTTTTCACGCTACACGAGCCAATATCGGTAAAATAACCACTTTAGGTGAATAGCCGTCTTCGACGCCCGCCTACACCGGCCTCCTTGAACTTAGAGGATCGGGACTTGGACTGCTAAAATCTACGTTTAATGCTGAACATTTCATACGCAGGTTGTTTCGTCTATCTCCAGCCATTTTGTCGCAATTCAGTGTTGAAATGTGCGTTGCATCCCAAAATTGCGAAAATTTCACTAAAAATCCTTTTTGGAAAATTTAAGGTCATTCATTGTCATCGATGTTGATTAATCTAAAAAGCCCGTCACCAGTTCTTGTTATGATAAGCAACATAGCTGTACTTAAGTGCAACCTTTTTCACACTATACGAGCCAATAACGGCAAATTAACGTCTTTTAGGGGGTACGCCTCTTTGACGCAAACCCCCGCACCCACGGGCACGAAATTTTGTCACGATAAACTAGAATCCTTGGGGCAGCCCACAGCAAAGGTTTTCTGATCCTAACTTGCACCGTTTTGACACAGATCACGAGTGTGACAGACAAACGGACGGACGCCTAGACGATGGCTAAGATGCGCGAAGCATTCAGCTGTCGCGCGTAAAAACTTAAACCACTCTACGCAGATTGCATAAACTACATCATCGTTTGCTTAATAATGCACAACTGCAAAGTACGCAGTTAAAAAGACATTAATGGGGTGTTTACACGATCCAGCAAACGTCTAGCAAGCTTTCAGCAAATGTATTCAAAATACACGTGCTAATGCTGGACGTTTGCTGGACGTTTGCTGGATCTTGTAAACACCTTATAACTGAAACAGATTAATTAGCCACAGGAACATGCTCATGTTTATGTGCTAAATGCTACTGATCTAAATGTATTCGCGTGCCTAGATGGCATTCAGCCTGATACATTTAAACGTATCGTGAGTGTCGTCGTTGTTTTTATTTCTATGGTCGTCGCCGACACCTTTCAATTCACGGCGGGTATCCACCGAGCCCGACAATAACCGACGGACTAAAATTCGCGCCAGCAACACGAACGCTCGCTGTCACGTCATGCTCAAAACCGTCGACTGCATGCTGATTACTGCCTTCTCGCAGAACTTTCATATTTTGCTTATTTTGTACAATTAATTTAATCCTAAATAAATCGAGATTTGGATGTAACTTTTTAAGCAATTCTTTCTTTCTGGTCCGTGCTGAATTTACTAGGACCTACTAAAAGGTGCAGTGAAAATTACGAGCATTTTTATTATCGGCAGAGAAATTTATATATAATTTTCTACCTCTGACCGTTTTGATGACTATAAACCATGCAATACGCCCATGGTCTTTATCGTATAATGGAGGCAGTAGTAAATCTTTGATATGATATGATATGTTATGATACAATATACACCGTGGGTGATAAAGAACGCGGCAATTTACTTTTAATTTTAATTTACTTTAAGACATCTCGCCACCACTTGCCAACAGCCAGGGTGATATACTGGTAGAAGAAGTACAAAAGGCCGTGAAAAAATTGAAGAACAACAAAAGTCCAGGAAATGACGGGATAACAGGCGAAATGATCAAACACGGCGGACCACACTTGATTG
>Ga0209367_1001861_pt1 | contig 26983 bp, 17 predicted proteins | sample WorMetLIZISLAND2_FD_187412 | JGI IMG/M metagenome (GOLD analysis project Ga0209367, IMG submission 187412) | Marine gutless worms symbiont microbial communities from Max Planck institute for Marine Microbiology, Germany - Olavius geniculatus... ... | reverse complement strand
GGTCTGGGGAGGTGGCAAAAATGGGATGAATTGTGTCACTAAAACATAACTTGCTTCGGAAACTGTACCACAGTAACAAATTATTCAGACTGCACAGCCCTAATGCGACAAACTACTTTAGTGCACACGATATATCACTGCGCTTCGCTACAGTGAATCATGGCAGATTTTAACAGCTTTCGATTAAAAACAAGTGGCATATGTTTCTTGCAGGTTTGTTCATCACAATGCCTAGGGACAGTAGAAAATCACGAAAACACAGAAATCATGGAAGCTGTGATTTTCGTCAAATGCCATGATTTTGCCAAAATGCCGTGTTTTTAGTCAAAATGCCATGATTTTATTTTTTTAAAAACGTCTTTACAATAATTTTTCGTTTCTAATAAGCTAAATGGTGTGATTTTAACACAAAAATATTTAATTTGGCTACTGCTACCAAAGTCTGTATGCATACGTAAAAGTCGCTATTTTTCCGATGTTAGCCAGTCTTTTGTGAAAACGGTTAAAACAGTTGCAGATAAGCATGGGCATGCTATAGGCTTTCGCACATCTCGTGAGCATTAGCTCAGATTTCTTAAATATAAACTTTATAATGGTTTTTAGCCCGTAATTTGATGCCGTGATTTTTGCCATTTTCACAGAAGTTTGCCATGTTTTTTGCTATTTTTTCCACGATTTTCTACTGTCCCTAACAAATCCGTATTATATCAATTATTTAGCATTCACAATCACTGCTAAACTTGACTGGAAACCACACATAGTAATAAATAGGTCCTGTGTTCTTCACTCGTCCCAAAATGGCTACCTGTTGCAATTTTTTAACAAAGTGCTGTAGGTTTATGAAGTCGATTAATTCCAAAATAACTGCATGATTCACCATTAAAACATCAAAACTAAATGTAAAGATTCATTATGAGACTGCTGAGGTACGTCATATACTGCTTAAATCAGTGTATCCTGGCGCCATCAATTGTTTATTAACAGTAGCGGTTTTAAACAGGGGCCGGAGGGCACAGCCCCCTCCCCCAGTTTTGCTCCAGGCCCCCAGTTTCGTGGCCACCCATAATTTTTTGCAAAGATAGCTCAAATATCTGATTTATTTGCGTTTTCAAATTTTAGAAAGATGGGCAAATTTGCGGCTTCAATTCAATGTCTGAAAACCAAGTGCTTCAGCTTCAGGGGGGCTTCGCCCCTCTGACTAGGGGCTCTACCCCTGGACCCCGCTGGGGGCTCTGCCCCCAGACCCCCGTTATACGCTCGCGCTGCCGCGCTCGCCATGGGGCCGTGCCCCCAGATATGGCGGGCTAGAACCGCCACTGCATTTAGTTAGGCCGTTTCGCAATACTAATCAAATGCGTTGCCAACACAGATCTGCATAAATAGTTAAATACAGAAAAATCAGCAAAATAAAAATCAGACGATAAATGACAACATTACTGACGTCACTTGCAAATAAATATTCGGCAGGCTTAAGTGAGGTACTGAAATTTACAATTAACGAATTCGCAATTTTAATATAGAATATCGAGTATAGGCGTTCCGAACTTCCGATGTCGATTACTAAATATCAAAGTCAAAAATGACCCTTGAAATAAAACAACGACGTTAAACTATTAAGCTTATGTGTAACAAAAAGTAAAATGTCAAAAAAAAACTTACAAACGCTGAAACGCTGACTAATGAATAAGACTGCGTCTGTTTGATTTTGGTTAAACATTTACTGTGTTACTTACTGTCGTAAACTTAATCTTGTGTTTGTAAACAAAAACATTGTAAAGTAAACACGTGCGAGGTTTTGTTTAGTTTATCGTTTTAAAGCGGCTTGATTTCAATGATGGATCGTCCTAGTCGACTGTTCGTTGGCTACAGAGCACTCGGGTTTACGAGCAATGCCGTTCCACTGTGTATTCGTTACAGCGAAAAACGTCGCGAAAACTACGTGCTGACATCCGTCGGGCGAGCATTCCACACGTATAATGTGAGCTTCTGTCGTGAAGCTGAGTACTTTAGAGTAGTTTAGCCATATATCTGTGTTAGTTTATACTTGGTAGCGTTAAAAGACAACTGCCATTTCCGAAGAATCCGATGTACCAGTGCCAATCGTAACTGTGACCCTAACAGTCAGTTAACTTCAGGTGTTCTGAAAGTAGAGATAACATAGGTAAATATTAATGCAGTAGTCAGAAGTTATTTAGACGTATAGATTGCTAGCGTGACTGAATATCTTTACCCGTTTGGTTACTAATTAAACACAAAATAATTTAGATATTGTTGGCACTAATTATTTGTCGGCAGTGCATCGTTGAATTCTCGGACTCTGTTATTCTGATGTCATGTGCTTTTTGTTTACTTGATATTTATTCTGCAACTATATTGTTTTTCTGCTGATAAGTTTGTTTTTGTTGTTGTTATTGCAGTGTTCAAAACTCGGCATTGTCAGTGTCAGTAAGTATTGCATCTGTCATCTTGTAAGTTATCAGTGTGCAAACCAGGGTTGATGTGATATCTGATTTTTTATTTATTTTTAGAGCTGTCAAATTAACGCATAAATTAACATGTTAATTCATTAATAATTAATTAATTAATTAGCTTGTCAAGTTTATACATGACATTTCTGGTTTTACCCAGTCGACACTTCACATCTTCTTTACAATTACCACAAGCTGAGATGACTGCGCCCAGATAGAAAAAGGAGTCAGCCTGCTTCAATATTTCATTCATGACTTTAATGCTGACTGGTTCTGCTGTGGTGGTCATGACTTTCGTTTTCTGAGCATTTGTCCGAATGCCGTCATCAGGATATCTAAGATTTGATAAACGTCTCCCTCAAATTCGGATGCCACCATTAAAACCATCTAATGCTTTATGCATAATCATAGTGCATGGGACAAAAATGAGCAGATTAGGTTTTGCAGCATCAAGGCATGCAGAGAGAGTGCTCAACAATGAGTACTGACTATCTGGAATCTATACAAATATTAATAGTGATGTATGAAACACATTGTTAAATTTCAAATTGTCAGCATATTTTTGGATATTAATTCATATTTGTTTCTGCCTGTTTTGTGTAGGCAATCGGTTACCGGGTGATATAACCTGCTTAGCAGTTGATAAGTCATTTGCATTTGCTGCATGTGGCAAGGACGTACATGCTTTCAGTCGTGGAAAACAGGTCAACATCTGACATTTTATCTTTTTATGTGTTCTTCATGGTAGATATTGCAATTAGTATATTAGGACCACTAACACTTCGAAGATTAAAGCAACAGTTTGTTAAGTGTATTCTATCAGTATTCAATAATATGGCAAGTGACACACGTCACACACTTGTTTGCCTTATTTGAAGAAATAGGACTGGATTGGTTATAACAGTTGTATATTATTATGCAACATATTTTAGAAATAACAGTAATCTTTTTGTTATTTCTAGCAACTGCCAACTACACGATGTTTCATAAAAAAGGGACCCCTTTTTGTTTTTTTCATAATTCACTCAAATGATGATTAATTTACACAAAATTTTTATCAGTTGTAGCTGACGAAATACTAATTCAAAATATTTGAACTAAATATGGCAGTTGATTAAATATCCTTTGCTAGTCGTGATGTAATGCTGACGTCATAATGTGTCGTGAGTACAGGCTTGCTTGTCTCAACTGGTGCTGCCAGTTGCTACCCTGCTTCGATGGTGAACTTAATCTGGTTCGCTAATGAAAAAATGTTTATCCTGTCAGCACTGAGCAACATGTGGACATAAAGTCAGGCGTCTCGCGATCCAAAAATGCAACTGTTTTGCAACCTTGGTGTGCTAGTGGACTGTTTTACTCAAACATGTGAAAGTCCAACTATCACCACAGACACGTAAATGCGACCGCTTTGCACGTTTTTGTGGCTGCAACTGTAAAAGTTCAAAAATTTGTCATCAACGAACCAGATTTTTCACCATCGAAGCAGGGTAGCAACTGACAGCACTAGTTGAGACAAGCAATCTTGTACTCACAACACATTATGACGTCAGCATTACGTCACGACTAGCAAAGAATATTTAATAAACTGCAGTATTTAGTTTAAATAATTTGAACTAGTATTTCCTCAGCCACAACTGGTAAAAATTTCGTGTAAATTGATCATCATTTGAGTGAATTATGAAAGAAAGAAAAAGGGTTCCCTTTTTATGAAACATAATATAATAATGCTATAATAAGAAAATGTTTTAGCTGATTTTTAGCTGTTATCTGTCTACTAAAGTGCTGTGACATTACAATTCACCAGCTGAACTGATTTTTATCTTTGAGCATTAATTAGTGATGGTTGTGAGCAGGTAATATTCACATATCATGGACATACGTCAGATGTGCATCTAATTCTGCCGTTTGCCCATCACTTGGTATCAGTGGATGTCACGAACGTTGTAAAGATTTGGATCATCAGGGAACAGGGTAACATTTCTGGCATTTTATTTGCATTACATTTTGTTCAGTCTAGTAAAATAGTATATTTAAGCACTGTATAGCACCACTTAACGCTTGTGTCAAGTTTTGGAATAATCTTACTGCTATTTTCTTGTTACTTTGAGTGAAGGGATGAGTTTATGCCTTTATGTTTATGTTTATATTTATGTTTGTTACTATTAGTCAGGATTCTCACGTCTGCTGGAAAGTCCTGGATTTTTTCTTGAAAATTTCAGGACCTGGAAAGTCCTGGAAAATCACTTTGGACCTGGAAAGTTTTCCAAATTAAAGCTTGAGGTCCTTAAAAGTCCTGGAAAAATATCCTTGAAAATCACACATTTTTTCATAGGCTTAAATGGAAAACAAGCAACAATAGTATATCACCAAGTTTGTGTTGACTGTTGCTTGCTTAAATACTTACAATTTTCGTTATATTTAAACATTTGTGGGGCTACGAAAAGGTCATGGGGGTCTTAGAAAGTCCGGGAAAAGTCCTGGATTTTTTGTCAGTAAGAGAGTGGGAACCCTAATTAGGTCACTTAGCGGTTAGCAAGATCTCAAGTAGTGAAATTTTGTCATTGTGGGGGTCGGTGTTTCTCTAGATAAGTGTATAAAACATAAGTTTATACACTTGTTAACGGCAACATTTAAGGACTTGCACATCGAAAACAGCAAAAATTACAAAAGGTGATATTGCCCGCATCACACTGACTGTGTGTCAGTGTGCTGCTGAATAATGTCACCTTTTGTATTTTTGCTGTTTTCGATGTGCAAGTTGTTAGATGTTGCCATTAACAAGTGTATAAACTTATGTTTTGTACATTTATATTTGCTGTTTTATTAGTGGTATAACTTTTTTTTACATTTGATCAGTTACAGAAATATCTGGCCATAGATATTTTAGAATCACGATCTTGGCCATTTGGGGTCACGTGACATTCTAATGGCAACAAGGGTCGGTTGTGGTGAATTAGATTGGCCTCATTCAATAGCCCATCCCCCAAAACCTCCCATTAGACGAAAAGATCTTGGAGATATCTTCTATAGAATCCAAATTATAGCCCTTTTGTCTCAAATTTTGTTGCCATGGCAACAAGGGTCGGTCGGGGTAAAATTTTCTTGGCAGTATTTGATGGCCTAACTCTGAAAACTCCCTATAGACGCAAAGGTCTCACAGATATCTCTAGCAGAAGCTGAGTTAGGCTATAACCCATTTTGTCCTAAATTTCATTGCCATGGCAACCAGGGAGAGTCACACGGGGTAAATTTGAATGACACTGTTAGATTGGCCATTCCTGAAAACCATACCCTAGAACCAAAAATTATGACTCTGTCTTATACACAGCCAAAGTTATAACCATTTAAAGAATTGTTTAATTTTCCTTATAGGCGCCATTGTAATTTTTTTCGAATTTTTGTAATAAATAAGTTAAATATTAAATTTTAATTTTTTAATTCCCAAAAGGCACACTCTTGCCTGATACTGCATCGTTTTAGCTATTGTGTGCAAAAATTCGCTGAAGGGTCTGACCTGTAGGTGAGTGGTGAAAAAATATATATAGCTACAAAAATTTTTGCGTATATTTCACCTATTTGCCACGACCCCCCCTTGGTCAGATTTACATCACATTTTGTGTGAGGGGTCATGTAGCCGACATAATCAATCGTGCCAAATTTTATCTCAATCAGATCAGAGGTTTTGATTTTGTGGGGGTCAAATTTTTAGCTTTCCCATGGGAAAGAGAAGTCGCCGTTAACACGTGGCTTGAACAACCGTTCAGCCTGTGATTCCACTAGCAATCTGGATCACGATTCAGATCAGAATTTCTAGAAAAATGATGATAGATAGCAAGTCCATGGCCACAATCAAACTCACTTGTGAAATTTATGTAGACCTCAATTAGACATTTTGCCTTGCATATACAATATGTTGTTTTAAGTTTTATAACTGTATGAAATTAATGTCTGAATATAATGAAAAAATGGCATTACATTATGCTAAAAATTTTAATCTTAGCAAGTGGCCGGAAGTGACGTCACTGGTTGTACCCAGTTAGCGTTTACCAATTAATTTAAAAATTTTTAATGACACAAAAATACTGTGTCGCATGCAGCAGTGCATAGGTAGAAAATGTGATTTTATAATGCTTAGGTTTTTATGCATATTTACATTGATGATGGGTACAACCGGTGACGTCATGCCATAGAAAATGAGCTGCCACGTTGACCTGTCAATGTGGCAGCTCATTTTCTATGGCATTTTCATAGATTGTTGATTTCAAATGTAAATTTCTTCGTGTTTACAAAACACTGGTCGCCGATATTACTATCAAAATTAGCAGAAAATTACGCTGCTTTAGGAAAATGGATAAAATGTATTTATGTTAATTTTGGTGTCCATTGACCTTTAAGTGTGTGTTTATTCATCAGATGGTGGCACTGGTCTTGGCAGCAGTTGGTGCTTGTGATTGCATTATTGTCAGCATCCATTAGTGATGTGACTGTGTGTGTGTGTTTTAATGTGTGTCAGTGGAATGGAGTGAATTGAAGTTTGACTCGTCACTATTTGACATTTCTGCACTGGTTCACCCACAGGGCTTGACCAACCTGATTCTGTTCGGCAGTCGACAAGGACGTCTTCAGCTGTGGAACATTAACACCAGCAAACTGCTGTATACCTTTACTGGGTGGGATGCGCCAGTCACCACACTGGAACAGGTACAGTTGACTCCGCTTATATGCACGGCCTTGGGACCGCAAGCTGACTTGCATGTAAGCAGAGCGTGCATTTAAACGTAGTTAGCTTATAGGACCATTGCAGTCATTTACAACATGCAGTTACAGTTGGCGGTCATCCACGCCACAGGAAACAGTCGCCTCACTCGTCTCCTTCGCGGACATCAGGCGCAGCATGTAGCAGCTGATTGGTCACTCCAGTAGTGTCAGTTTACACGCCTCCCGTCTGTCGTCTCAATCACTCTCATAGACAGCAGGTGGCCTAGCACTATTAACCCGCAGACTGTCGTTTGAAGTTCATTATGATGCTGCATGGAGCAATGGACTGCAGCCCACATGATGCGTGGTGCTCACTAGCTCTGACTGCCCGCATAATTCTAGGGTGTAGACGTCGTCACCGGCGTCCCAGTGAGCGTTAAGTGGCTTACTACAGGCAGTCTAATGCATACTGCATCAGCCAAATTGCTTATAACTGGAGTAAGTCATGACGCTAGAACCAAAAGAGCACGTGCTTATAGCTGAATCGTGCATATATGGCTGGTGCATACAAGCGAAGTTGACTGCCATTGACATAGCATAAACTCAAACGGGACTAAACGCGCGTCGTGCAAATAAGCAGAGTGTGCTTATAACCGACGTGCATATAAGTGGAGCCGACTGTACTTGTAGTATTGATGGTCAGTCACTGTTGAGAGGTTGTGGCCATTCCCTATACCAGGTAACAACTATGGGCAGGTTATTCACTTTTTTTATTCACTTTTACATGCTCATATAGGTGCATGTGGTCTAGTGGTTAGAGTATTCGGACTGATTCATTTAACTTTTTGGTTTGAATCTAGCAACAAAGTTGCTAACCTACTTTGTGCTCATGTGAACTCAGCCTCCTACCCTCACTGGCATGGGATATGAATACCAGTAGTACTTTATGTGCTATGGGCTATGGCGTGAGGGTTTAGCATGGCTGACTGGGGCAGTGGTATGTCAGCTGACTGCACTGTTCGGGCGGGTCCAATTGTTTGTTAGCACAATTCCAGTGGATTGCTGCTTAATGTGCTGTGGTATCATTAGCTCATGCCAGTAAGCTGCCACTTCTGAGATTGAGTCTACCTCATGTGATCAGCGTTATATCCTTACCTTACTTTTCTTCTGGGGTGGGCAGGCTGCTACACCTGTCAAGCGCTGAGGCCGTATCAGTTCGGCCCAATGCGCTTCCCCGAATGTAACCGTAAGGTTACAGGAAACGGCTATGAAGCCATGAACGGCTGTGATGCCATAGACAAACGATCGTGAAGTAAAACCGAAATCAGCGCAAAAGCTGAAAATAACCAGTGCATGAGCACTGATGATGTATCTTCTCGGTTTTGGTCGGCTCTTAGTTGGCTCCTACTCTCCGGATTTTAGAAATCTTTCAGGTTATCAGAGCATGAAGCCCCGCCACTCCGACAAGGTGGCCAACCATGGTGGGGTAGCACTGTATCAAGTACCAGACTTTGTTTTTTGTTTTTATTGCATTTGTTGTTGTAGTCACCAGAAGAGAGGGTGGTTGCTATCGGCTTGGCTGATGGCAGAACTGTGATACACAACATTGAATATGATGAAACTTTGATGACATTTAGACAGAACTACGGACCGGTTACCACCATCAGCTTCCGCACTGGTGATTATAACACATTGTTTATTATTATTTTTATTATTAGGCATCCACTTTTCAGTTTTGGGCCAGAATTTTCAGGCCACTATTTCAAAATCACTCAGTAAGATCCCAGGAAGATTTCTTTGCTTAGGAAAACTTAGGAAAGAATGTGCATTCTTGAAACATCGTGAGAAAAAATCTTACCAAGATTTTGAGAAAATATTTAGAGATATATTTAGCAAAGTGCTAACCTTGACTTAGTAAAAATCACACTACAAAACATACAGCTCAGATGTAGAATTTTCTATTAAGACAAAAAATCTCAATAATCCTATTAATCCAGTCACGTTAAACATCATTCTAATCTTTACATTATGCCGTGAAAGTTTAATAGTCCATATCAGCTTATCAACTGCAGTTACAAATTTTACGTGTTGCATCTTAGAAACAACAGATTCTCAAGCACAGAGTCTGACATCTTTGAATGGTGTGAGCGCTTTATAGGCCTAATGCTGCCCTGTGAGAAAACTCGTTCTACAAACGCCAATGTAGCAGCAACACTGAACAGGCGAGAAAATAGCAATCTAAAGCAACTGTATTCTGTGTCAGAGAAAAGTTTTGTGTCTTTGCAATCCTTGCAATTTATCGCCGGAATGTATTTCGACAGCTTGAGATCAGGCAGAGCACTGGGTGGTAAACTTGTTGCAGGCTAAGCATGCTTGTACAACAGCACTGAAGGCCGGAACTTTGCCTTGGAGGTTAGTGTCTTGGTCTCTGTCTTGTGACAAGACCAAGACCAGTTGACACTAATCTTCAAAACGGAGGCCAGAGCCAAGGCACCAAAGTCCAAAAAAAATCTATAAAGTAGAAATCTGCCTCGAGGCAGCCTCGAGGCGAGGCACTGCCTCGAGGCATCACATCACTGCATAAAATTAAGATGGCGTGGCTGCTAAATTAAGAAGGAGTGAGTAAAGCAAATTTGCATTTTTTTCTTGACCAATGACGTGGCATTTTCCATTAATGTGATTGTGAACTTCTTGCTAAGAAGTTTCAAAACTGTAAACCTATACATGAAGCCATAATTTTCTAATTGATTGGTTATGGTAATCATAGTCATCAATCTCTCTTCGTGGTTCGGTGAGACATGCAGTTGCAAATTCTTCTCTTCCCTCTTCTTTTGTTCCCTTTTTCTGTTTCTCCATTTTTCTTTTTTTCCGCCTTCTTTCTACACACCCCTGCTTTTCTTTCTTTTTTTCTGCCCTTAGAAGTAGACTTCCTGAAATCCATAGGTCTGGGGGAGCATTGTAGTGTAATCTTTTCCGGTGTGGTTTGGGGCAAAGTCCATGCCAAAATTGAATTTAGTGCATTTTAGCTGTAAAATATGACTTCTGATGGCAACAGTTTTAATGATTTGTTCGAGAATCAACTAGACAAAATGTCACGTGGATAAAAAGTCTCTACCGGGTATAAGTTACTGCTGATACTCCTCTAACATTAGCAGAAATTTGTGATAGTGTTTCAAAGTCCGAGTATTTGGAGACATGTAGCTCTCTTTTATATGAATTGACACCCATGATGGTGATATATAGATGGAGAGCCAATGGTGTGCACGGGGAGCACGGCGGGTCATATTGCATTGTGGGATCTGGAGAAGCGGAAGCTCCGCAGTGAGATCAGGTCAGCCCACAATGCTTCCGTCACTGGAATGAGCTGTCTGCCTGCTCAGCCAATCCTTGTCACTTCCTCCCCGGACAACTCACTCAAGGTACGAATCAGTAAAACTAAGCAGTTATAGAGTGTTTATAAGAAACCCATCTCAGAGCTACGGAGCATCATCTGCCATATGGGATCACACAGCATTCTGTGCCACTCGACACAGGTAAACATGCCCTTCTGTAATCTCAGTCAGACACGCTGGTACTTGATTTACTTACCCCAGAGGGATGGAAGGCTGAGTTGACCTTGGTGTTGGTTATATATTAAGATAGTTTACCTGTCTGCAGACAGTCACCCATCCAGCTAGTAATCAGTTGATAGCAACCTGACTGGGAGTGAAACCCATGATTTTTTGATGGTAAGTCTGATGCCCTGCCATTACATGAACAAGCCATTGCTACTACTACTACTACTACTATTTCTACAACTGAACAATTTGGTCAGATATTTTCTGTGATTTCTGCTGCTATTACATGTAGTTGTCGGTAGTTGATGTCGATGTTGGCAGCTGAGAGTTGCTTTTTTGTTTACATCATTTCTTCTAACATGCAGTATTCTGCTATGCTTAGCACATTGCCGAACTGTTTGTGTCTACTTTTTCTTATATGTCCAGTATCTTTCAATCTTTTTCAAAAATTTCCTCATTAGTCTTCTTGCCTTCGCAGCTGACTTTCTCTATCCTTCTTCAGATCCATGTTTAGATCTGGTTATTTGACATGGCATTGTTTACGTTTTTTTGCCGTCGTTTAGATGTGGGTATTTGACATGGCCGATGGTGGCGGTCGGTTGCTGCGGCAACGCTCAGGTCACAGTGAGCCGCCGGTCAAGCTGCGTTTCCATGGCAATGACGGACAGCTGGTACTCAGTGCAGGTGCGCAAACTGGTCTTGAGTGTTTTGAAATAAGAAAAGCAAAGGAAAGTTGATAGTGTTACTAAACGTGCATAGATTGAAGATCTGAGTGCAGTTTCAATTTTTCTAACGATTGTTAGTTGATTTTCTGGCGGAGTCACTGTAGTAGAAAGAATTACACTTATAGCTGCACATTTCTTCAGTTTTCTGTCTGTTGTCTCTCTGCCGACATTTATTTTGACATAAAGGTACAAAAACTTACCGTGATTTCAGCACTGCAACTGTACACAGATTTGCTGCTATTACTCAATTTGAGATGTGACTTTTTGAATTTAGAAGCTTTATATGTTGTAAGAATGCACAAAGTGAACGTTGAATGTTGTAACCTTCCAGTCCAGAAAATGTCACACTTTTATCTGACATTTTTTGGCCTGTGGGGCTTCTTTGTGGGACCCCTGATCAGTTGAACGTGCTGAACTTTTCTAGGTAGTAGTAGTAGTAGTAGTAATTTGTGATCTGTGCCATACAGGTGATGACAGCACACTGCGTTGTTTCTCAACAGTCCACGACTCGTACAACAAAAGTCTTGGACGAGCGTCTTACAATAAAGCCAAGACAAAGAGATCAGGTTTACAACTGGACGAACATCGCATGCCCCCGATCGTCGACTTTGCCTCGGGTATGTTTTTTATGCCCCTGCGATCGTTGACTTGGCCTTGGTACATTAATCTTATCTTGCAGTTCTCTCCATGGCATCCAATAGGATTCTGAGATTAATGACTGTCTGGAGGATAACAGGCAGTGATGTGTTCTCGAGGACTTGTCCTCATTTTTGAGGCGCCTCGAGGACAAAGTGCTATGTCCTTGTCCTCGTCCTTGTTTTCGAACCCAAGTCCTTGTCCTCGTCCATGGGTCCCATGTTCTTGGCCTCAAGATAAAGTCCGCCGCCATAATACAGAGGACTTTGATAAATTCTATTTGTTAATTATTATTAATTTATTGCCAACAGTTTGAACACAAAACTGAAAAGGTGTTATGCGTTAGCTGTTGTCATACCGAAATTTGTGATGCTAGTAATTGGAGCCCACTCGGTTATGTCACATTGGTTTGATGTTTTAGTGCCATCCCTCAGTAAGCCTAAACAGTGAAGTCACGTAATAATAGTCAGTGCAATAAGACGATGTTAGTCATGTCTGTAAGACCGGGCAAAAAGTTCGGTTTTCAGTCTGCTGCGGAAAACTTGCAACAACTGAGACGATTGGACCAACTCCGGCAAACTGTTCCAGAGCGATGCAGCAGTCGCTGGAAAGGTGCGGTCTACCAATGGTAGAACGCATAGTGCATGGAACGACCAGCGCTGATGTAGTCGAAGAGCGCAGTCGTCGATGTGCGTTGAGGTGTGACACGCGCTGAAGATCTGAGGCCAGGTAGCCAGGTGCAGAGCCGTGAAGGCAGCGATACACCAGCACTGCCAGCCGGAACGAAATACGTTCTGGCATCCGAAGCCAGCGTAATCTGCGCAGTAACGGCTGAATGTGGTCCCGACGACAAGCTTTGAATATCAGCCATGAGTAGCCTTGAGCACAGCTGTTACTTGGTGGGATGTACACATTGATGATGTTGATGTTCCCAACCTTAATAGCCTGAGATTCGATAAATGGGTCATTAGTCTGATCTTATAGGGCTGTAAAGTGAAGGCTGTGATGAACTAGGAAAGCAAGACTACCACCACTATCACGCTTCCGGTCTCTTCGTACGACCGTGTAATTTGGTATTACCGGTTCTTTCAACTTATCAGACAGTTTCGTTTCGTGAAGTGCCGCGACGTGAATATTGTTGTCATGGCACCACGATCCAGTTTCATCGGCCTTGCTTGATAAACCATTGCAGTTGAACTGGAGTGTTCGTATCTCCGACGGAGACTGTGTCTTGCACTGGCTGCCTAGAGATGGACCTGCTTGAATGTCCATTAGTCGAGGTGTTGTCTGCAGGCTGATGCATTTAGGCAAACATACTGATCGTTCCAGTCCTTCATCGAGGCCAGTCCAGAACAGTTGACATTTCGATGAAGGTGGATCCAGCTGCCGCATCTGTTACAGGAGACGCATTTAGATCCGCCATGAATCCGCATTGAACAGACCGTGCAGTTCCATATGGGCCCTGGATTGGGTTCGATGCCCGCGATGAGAAGCAGAGTTTGGACCAGACCCGCGGGCCTTGGCTGGTCCACAGCCAAAAACCCGATGGCGGGATGGAGGGGGAGAGTGTCGACGGACTTTGCAGCTGGTAGTAGCTGTCGTATCCACCTCGTGAAGGCTCTGTCTTGAGATACAAATTGGTCGTTATTTTGGTATCTCTGATTGATGTATTCCATGGATAAGATGTAGTATAGGCCCCTGCGGAAGATATTGCCCAAACTGTACGAAGTGACAGTAACCGTCAAAATACAAATTACAGTGCACAGCACTGAGTAGTACTTTAGCGCACATAAAATATTTTATTTGTCAGATGGCTAAAGTTCTTATTTCTGTCATTTAATATGCGAAAAAGTACAATTTTAACCAATTTTTGTAACCTTGAAATCCTGAGATCGAGATGCCGCCAATCCTGGGATTCGGGATTGGCGAAAACGACAGGGATCCCAGAATTGCAATCCCTAGTGTCATGGCCTGTCAGTGGTCATGTGTCTCTCTCTCTCTGTCAGTCTGTCTGTCTGTCTGTGCATAGAGACATCTCGGCAGTCGGACTGGGATGGTATCGTCGCCTGTCATCGTGGAGAGAAAGTTGCTACAACGTGGAATTTCAATCGCTGCACAATGGGTTCGCATCGACTTCAACATCAGCGATTCACTGACGATGCCAAGACACACCGCCACACTTCTGCACTGGTGAGATGACACTGGATTACTGCACAGAAGTACAGATTATCACAAGAAGCCTAGCTGTTGCTAGGGAAGGCCAACTGTGCTGCATATGTCTGAAGGCCTTTCTGTCTTTTGCCTGCAAACTAGTGTGTACTGCATGGTTTAATTTTCCTGCATTATGTTACAAAGTAGTGTAGCGACACATTTTGGGTGGTGTGAGATTTTTTGCAATGGCTTTATTGCAAGTTTTTTGGAGAATGTGCCAGTGAAATAATTCTGAAAATTGAATAGTAGTTGGTGAAGTTAAGACAAAAACTAGGCGACCCATTCTTTGTAAAGCCATCCTAATTAGTTGTCACTTTGTTGTTGTCTGTCCAGTTGTCTGTTTTTTATTTCCATACTGGTTGTAATTCAAAACTGACAGAGTTTAGACAAACCAAAAATTGGTGTGACCATTCCCTATGGCTGAAGTTACTCGTGTGCTTGTTGTCAACTCAAATGGTCAAATGTCTCCGTTAGTGTTAGTGTAATGGTTCTGCAGCTTTAGGTGGACGGCCACATATTACATTTTTTTATTCCCGCCACGTTTTTAACGTGTTCTGAATTTTTTTAAAGAAGTTTTTTTACATCTAGGTCTATGTTTTTGTTAGCATCTTGTCCAATCACTGGCGTGGTAAGCACTACTACCAATGCATGTCCCGATTGTCCGTTATTAGCAAGACATCGCCACAATGCAAATAAAATGTTCAAACTTTTGCTATGCATGTACTAAAATCTGTAAAATAAAATTTACGTAGTACAAAGTCAAATACTCCGGCCGTTCACAAAAATAAACGTCCAAAAGTACTGTTGCAGTGTGAGCACTTTTCATTTGTAGTCGTGCTATCAAGCATCAGTATTAGAACTAGGTTACTACAACACTTTGTTGGCGTTTATTTGTGTGTTGACTGAGAGGAGCCAACTCACGCCGCCGCTGCTGTTGGAAAATGTTGGCGCCAGGACTGGATCGACTTTTTAGATCAAAGCATTGATTTTGGCTATCTGTTGGTTGGTGGTTATGTGTGGTTTTACGGTGGTTGCAGTGTGTTGACGTAAGTTCGTGTGGAAATTTCTGCATCATCGGCTACAGTTCGGGACATGTGGACGTGTATAACATGCAATCTGGACTGTACAGAGGATCTTATGCTAATTCCAGCACTGGTATGTACACAGACAGATGGAGGGAGAGACAGACAGACAGACATACAGCTGTGTAGACATATGGATAGCTATAACATGTTGTTTGGCTACATGTTATACATGTACAGTGTGCACTTAATAGTAGTGTTACTGCTTGTGGTAATAGACTAGTAATAGTAGTAGTAGTAGCAGCAGTAGCAGTAGCAGTAGTAGTCGGTGGCTACTGGATTGGAGGCATTACTTACCGTCAAGAGGTCGTGGTTTGACTACTGATTGGGTTGCTATCAGGTAGTTAATACTTGGATAAATGTCCATTTTTTGTAGTAATAGTAGTAGTTGCAGAATTAGTAGTTGTTGTTGTTGTAGCTCATAATGGGTCAGTGTTAACAGTAAAGCTGGATGCCCTCACACAGCTAGCAATCACTGCCGGCGCTGACAGTTTCTTGCGGTTCTGGAAGTTCAAGTCTCGTGAACTCATCAATGAATTGAAGATGGACGCAGCCATCGCCAAAGCTACAGTGCATCGCGACAGGTTACTACTACTGCACCGTGTTCCAAAATTAGCGGCCCCCTACAGGTAAGTTACTGTAAAATCGTTAATACTTTACAGATTTTTACCGAATTTGAAACAGTCATGGAGACGATCATTCTGAACCAGTCTTTAAAGTTTGCGCTCAAAGTGGTCACTTTTGGCCTCGACGCAAGCTCTTAGTTTAAGGCAGGCACGCTGCTGCTTGATCCCTTTGTCAATAACGTTGCATTGAACGTAACCCTAATGTAAACAAACTTTGGCATCATAATGGCGTTGCACTGAGCACACATAATAAGGTCAGACTTCATAATAGCTGTGATGGAAAGTAATGATATGATAGTGCACTAAGTGCAGTGTATGATGTGTTGTTGAAGTCCATGACCTAGGAAGTGAATTAGGTGTGTTTCAAGCGAGGGGTGTCGCTAATTTTGGAACATGGTACTACCACCACTGCTACCACTGACAACCTGCCAATCAAGATTCGACAGAGAAACGTTATGTTCGAACATTATAGGCAACTACTAAAGGCATTTTTATCTCCGCCAAGGAGGTTATGTTTTTGTCAGACTTTGTTTGTTTGTTTGTGTGTCTATGTGTTAGCAAGATGACTCAAAAAGTTATGGACGGATCTTTCTGAAATTTTCAGGGAATGTCGGGAGTGACAAAAACTACCAGTGGTTCAATTTTGGGGGTGATCCGAAAGGAATCCTGGATTATGAATCACTTTGAAATTTTCGTTAACATTGCTTTCAATGGGGCATAAGGGAAACCGCTGCTAAACCGTATATGGTGCTGTCACCTGGCGAACAACATGGTCTTGGCAGAGGTGTGCGGGCTCTGACTGCTTTCTAGTTGTTTCTGTGGCACACTGTGACTTGTTTGCTTAACTGCGCCGGCTACAGTGCTGTTATAATAGTCCAAGGCTGTAACTAAGATAGACGTTGAGTGTAACCCCTTAGCAGCCAACTATGAAGTCCAGGGGAGCATCGTGAGCTCTTTCAGCATGGTCTGGGTGGATCCTCTGCCAAAATTGAAGTTAATCCATTTCGAGTGTCGTAGGATGCACCTCGTGGGAAGATATTCCAGCATCTTTGTGAGTCGTTGAACCATTGCTGTAGCTGTAATCGATTTTGATACGATCTTCAAAGGTGAATATTTTGGATGAAAATTTTTGACAGTTGTGTAGGCCTGTGAGAATCTGGGGATTATTTTCACCCACAGAATGTCGAGAAAATGCATGACTTGAATGATCCTTCAAATCACAGAGCTAGTAGCTCCCTCTGATTTGGAGAATTTCGTTAAACAGCCCCTCACAGCTATTCAGTTTTTTGAGACTGTCATAGCTATTAATTTCTGGGTCACCCAGATATGTCTATTTTAATATCAGAGTGCTCTGACGCCTAATGTGCTGCCTGAATACAGCCTTGTAGTATGACTTGTAGTCCATTGTATGACTGTGTAGCTGTATGCTGGCGCTGGCATTGGATAATTTCCGGCTGGTAGTGGTGGACGTTGACATACAAAGGATTGTTCGTCTTTTCTCTGGACACACCAACAGCATCACTGACATGGTATATGCTAACATAACATAACGTTCTTCCTGAGCCACAATGCCCAATGCCCATAGGGCAGTGCTGGTCTTCGTTTTTTTAGCCCTCAGCTGGACAACAGTTTACACTGCGAGACCATGAGACTAGTGCATTGTGCGGTGTGTCCATTTACGTCTCAGCTTTCACTGGTACTCATTGCTCCTACCCATGGAGGGATGGCCAGGCTGAGTTGGCTGGTTACATACCAAGATAGTTTACCTGCTTGTAGATAGTCACCCATCTTAGTACTAACTGGGCCCGGTGTTGATTAGCTTCATTGATACGACCAAAATATGTTACGAAGTGAGCCAAACCATTATTGTGCAGAATTAGACATTGTCCATATATTTTCCTTCGTGCTGATGAGGATTTTGATAGCCATTGCTCGATGTAAATTAGAACATTGTTTGTCTGTTTATTTTTCACTGTTTTGCATTTCAAGAAGGTTAAGGAAGAATTCACAGTAAAATGTCCTGGAATATGATATTGTTGTAAACTGACTTAGCCCATGCATGTTGTAGCTGTTGCTGAGAATTAATTGCTGCTGCTAAATATGCAGTTTTCTATATTTGTGTGTTAAATATTCGATGCAGGCGATTTCATCGGACGGACGCTGGTTAATTAGCTGTTCGGTTGATTCGACTGTGAAAACCTGGGATTTACCATCGGGAAAGTATGACATTTTTCATGCTTTACTTTGCTTCTTGGTTGTCTGTGTGAATAAGAACTCAGAATATTGTGCTGTTTGTTATCAAGTCATCCATCTCTGACTATGTGCTTGTTCGTCTATACACCATGCACTACAGCTTGTACGACTACAACAACTACACTGTATTTAGAAAAAAACACTCACTTATTGAAATCAATATCTTAGATTGATACAACACTTAGTTCATTCTAATACTTATTTCATTCTAAACATTTCCTGACATTTTTGGATACCGTAAAACTGCTAATAGAAGCCCGCGGCTTCTATTAGAACATTTGACTTAGACCCCCGGCTTGTACTGGAGACCTGGCTTTCATTTGAGACCCAGCTTCTATTAAAACATTGTCAACCTGGCATACCAGGGTAATACACTTTTTCTATGGTTAGTGTGAGCAATACTATTATTACAGTTATTTTTATTACAATTTAGAGCAAGTGTATAAGACTACTGCACTTACAACTAATCACTACTACTACAACTACAACTGCTAGTACACTTACAACAACAACGACTTGGATGTCCTGCTTATATTGGATATCCGGCTTATATTAGGGACCCGGCTTTTATTTGAGATCCGGCTTCTATTAAAACATCAGCCTCAGACCCCTGGCTTGTATTAGAGACCAGGCTACTATATGAGACCCAGCTTGTATTAGCAGTTTTACGGTAAATGCAAGCATTTGTCCCGGAGATATGGAAACAAAAAAGAGTGGGTGTTTTTTTCTGAATGCAGTGTAGTAGAGCAACAGATACTGAGTATGCCGGTACTGTTGCTAATATTGTCTGCCGCTACTACTGTTACATTTTTGAGCCATTGCATGCTTACCCAGTATGAATTCATTGTTGTAAACGGCCAAACTACGACTTTGCTTTGTACAACACAAGGTAATGCATGGACAGTATTAAAGTGAGGTGGGCAAAATTATAGTTTTTTCACATCAAGTTTCTTCTTGATGTTGTGTGCCAAAGATTATTAAAATTGGGCAATGGTTGGTGGCGTGGCATAGTTGGTAACGCATCTCGGATGAAACGAAGTTACTCTACGCCAGGTCCGGTTAGTACTTAGATGGGTGACTGTCTACAGTACGGAGCCAGCCAACTAGGTCGACTCAGCCTTTTACCCTTTGTGGGATGGTAAAATGAGTACTGGCGGTGGTCTAGGCCATCTCTAGGGAAGAACGGCGAGTTCTGCGCAACAGTAGGTTCTGTGGCCAGGACTGCAAGCATACCGATCCAGTCGGTTAATCCGGCCGACTTGGGCTGTTTGCTGGCTTAATTGGGCTCCGCCCTCGCTGGCTCAAAGTGCCGCCAAGGGGATGAGCTCCCACGCAATGGGCCTAGTTCAGCTTCGCTGCCTAGTGCCTACGTGAAATCTTCTTCTTCTTCAATGTTTCATGGAGCTATTAAAAAAGTGGCTTGGTTTTTTTGAGACACAGTGTACAACAGAGTTACTGCTATGTGCTGCAGGCTGGTGGACTGTTTTGTGGTATCGTCTCCAGTCACAAGTCTTGCCTTCTCACCCACATCTATGTTTCTTGCAACATCGCACGTCGGAGATGTTGGCATATATCTATGGTCCAACACGCTGCTTTTCTCATCTATGGTGCTGACGTCACTACCGGAGGATTTTGAACCTTCCGTGATTGAACTTCCGTCCTCCAGTCACCAGACATTAGGTGATTTTGTTGGTGTTTTTAAATTCAAGACTTACTAATTTTTGTTTATTACAGTGTCTCACGTGACTACATATTAAGGTTGTAAGGAAGGGAAATATTTTCAAAGTATTATATTGAGTATGCTACATGACTCACTGACATTAGTGTGGCATTGCATCGCACAGTGTACACTGTTATGGCATCATGTTGTGTCTGGAGTTAATAGTAGTTAACACAAATTGTTATTGTTGTTACCATTGTTGTTACTTTGTCTACAAATATTAACTATTTGTGCTTCTTTTTGCAGAAGTGATGCACATTTGTGAGAAAGGGTTCTGAAAATATGTGAAGATAAGAGTCTGGTACTTGATTATACTGCTAACGTGACTCAGAATCATTTCCAAAAGCGCTTTACAGTCTTTTTAGTCAGAAGTGGCAACTATCGATACTGCTGTGCACTTTGCAGCCATCCATTGCCTGCGTCAACAAACAACTGGATCTGCGGTTTGCAGCAAGCAGACATACCACCACCCCAATCAGCCACATTAGGTCTTCAGCATATAGTCCATAAACTATCTACTCGTTTCCCATCTCGGTATGAGTAGGAGGCTGAGTTGGTCTGAGCACCCATTGGGTTAGCAACTTGCTCAAGGTTTTTTTGCACGCAAATGATCTGAAATGAGAATCGAACTGTAATCTGAAAGTTACGCGTTGACGCCAATCACTAGACCACTTGCACGAAGGTATGAACAATCTGCCCAAGTTTTTTACTCGGTATCGGACCAGACCTGAGTTGACCCCATGACTTCTTGATAGTGAATCCGATGCCCTGACCAGTGACCACTGAGCCATCAAACCACTGACCAATCACAGTTAATCAGACTGCAGTCTTGTTGTTGCAGGGGAACGTGAAGAAGTGCCACCGTTCGACTCTATGGAGTCTGATGACAACAATGTCTCTATGGTGGGACGGATATCTGATGATCTCGCGACGTTCTCACTGCTTCCGGTCTCGCGCTGGAAAAACCTGCTTAACCTTGACGTCATACGAGTTAGTGCGATTTCTGTCAGCAGCATGACGAATATTGCCATTGAGAAGTGAATAAAGAGTTGATTAACGATAACTAGTACTAAAACGAAAAAGTGTTGAAAATGGAAATGAAGCTGTAAACAAAAAATGATAAAACTACAATTTACACTGAAAGTAAGTTATAAATCTAGTATTTGAGAATCTCATTTTTGGGTATGTAACAAAGAACTGATTGGTCTAGCAGACCATTTGTTTTTTGTGTCAGTTGAGGGCGCTACGACCCACAGCCGGTTACGCGCAGCAGTGAGTGAGTGAGTGAGTTTAAAGGTCATACAGGTCAAGGTCAGTGTTAAACCACACAACCCTTGTATCCCGTAGGCTACTTATTTTCCGATATTGTTTAATATCATTTTTTGACCAACGATGTCTGTAACTGCTTAGTTAAGTTTAAATGTTTTGAAGTGGCCAACAAATCGTCAATCACAACGCATTTATAGATTGCCGTATGTCAAGAACAAGTCAGTGGTTATGGTTGAACTGTTTTAATCTATGCTCTAATTGACAAGTTGATTGCCATTTTGTGAATGCATGTTGCGTAATCTTCTGGAGCAGTATTTATCTATGATCTGTTGTTGGTTAGGTGATTACAAAGTCTGTTATGTTCTCGTTTATATTTTTTTTTGCTGAGTTTTTGATGTTGTTTACTGTAGAACAGTGTAGGATTGACATGTGCCAGGTTTTGCTCTGTGGTGAACTTAGCAGGGTTGTCAACAATACTTGTGAAAAGTATTGGCGATACCGATATTTATGATTTGGCTAAAAAGTATTGCTGATACCAATACCAGTACTTTTCAGGCAATACTTTTTGTACTCATTCAGCAATCATAAGTGGATTTAAGAGGGGAGGGGGGCTTGCTGACTTCCCCTTCCTCTTTGTTTGCATGATAATCGACTTCAACAATTGCTTTTGCATGTTGCTTATTTTCCACCACAAGTTTACAACCATTGTGTGACTCTCCATAGAATGACGTACTTCAATAACGGTCAAGCTGTTGTCATGGTTGTCGTCCATTCATCCGTCTGTCTGTCTGTGCATCTGTCTGTCACAGATGTACTGTGGCTAAACAGTGCAAGATAGGGCCTAGGTTGCTAAAATTGATCACCAATAGGAAGTCACATACTGTCGTTAAAATGACATATAAATCGACATTCTATGACCTTGAAGCGTCACAATGCACTATGGTAACGGAAAACTGACCGTATCTTGGAAAAAGTGAAAGATATGGCCTAGGTTACTATTAATCACTAATAGGAAGTGGCATACGCCTTGCCAGATTAGATGAAAATCATTGACCTTGGATGAAGGTCACTAACAACCAGTATGGTCAGTTTTTCCTGTGCTTTGCAATGTTATGTCTTTGGTGTTATTGTGCTGACAGTAGTATTGGTATCGAATATTGCCAAAAAAATAACCGAAAAGTATTGCTGATACCCATTTCGACACTACAGATGAAAAGTATCGGCATTACTCGAAAATTACTGCCGATAGTATTGGTAGCAATACCAATACTGCGATATTAACAACCCTTTTAGTATCAAAACGTTTAGTATCAACTAACCATGCATTGCCATAACGGCATTTTGGATCTCTACAGTACTTATGCTGTGATTATTACACTGATATCTATGGTGTATTTGTATCTATGTTCAGCTGCGTAACAAGCCACGGGAGCCACCAAAGCGACCTCAGTCCGCTCCATTCTTTCTGCCGACTGTCGCTGGTCTTGAGCCTCAGTTTAAACTTCCTCGTGACAAACAGTCTGCTAGGGACTCACATTCTGACAATGTATGCTATTTGCTATTTTTTTGTTACAATCAGGGTTGGCAAGTTATATCAAAGATGGTTTAAACTTTTAAACTATGGTTTAAACTGGTTAAAAGCATTGCAACTGAAACTTGGTTTTGGCAGTTTCTGCCACTGTCAAATTTAATTATTTTTTTATACAAAACTGCATTTTTTCGGTTTTTAAATTAGTTTATTGGCATTGCAATGAAGATTTGTGTCATAAGTAGTAAATTTTCTTTTGAAGTATTATAATTTCATTCAAGTTTTGCTTGTTAATCTGCTTGTACGATAAAAATCGGTGTAGAGAACACTTTCAAGTACCTCCCAGGTTTAAACCAAATTTTTTGCCGGTTTAAAGTAGTTAAAACCTGTTGAGCATCAAAAACCATTTTTTGCCAGCAAATACCTAAGCTTGGATGAAATTGATAATTGACAGGCCTGCATAAGTTAATGATTATTCACACGATTAATTATAAACAAAGTCAGTGGTTGAGGAAATAATTATAAAAAATTTTAACATATACTTATGTTTGTTTTTTAAATTACAGTGTTTTTGACTTTGATGCCCTATGGGTCACTATCAAGCTGGATGGTTGACCGTCTGCGGACAGGTAAACCATCTCCGTGTATAAGCATCCACCAGCCCTCTGGAGTATGTGAAGTGAGCATAAGTTGAGGTGGAGATTGGGGAACTTTTATTTGTGTTGGGTGGCAGGTGTGATCCCATATGGCAGGTGATGCTCCGTAGCTGTGTGATGAGTTTGCTATAAAGAGCTATCTATACACAATCTCTCTGATCTGTGGCTATGTTGGTGTGATAGGCTGTCGGTAGTAGAATTATAGCAACAACATCTAGCAAGCCTTTGCTGTCAGAGTTTGGGCAGCTGCTACACAACTCGGCGCAAAATCATAATTGTACGTTTGTTTATTGTTTGTTTACTGTCATTTGCTGGATAGGTTTATAAACCTGGTTGTAAGCAGCTTGCTTATTTAGTTGCAGTCTATTGTGTTTGCTTTCTGTTTGTGTTGCCTTTTTTAACAAATTAATATATTGATTAGTATATTAGCTTTTCTACGTAAACTACTGTGCTGTGGTGAAATTACAGTAATAGCACAACATTCTCTAGTTTGCACAGGTTTGTAGTCATGCAGATGGGGTTCAGTGGTTTGATGGGTCTGATCAAATTTCCTCCCTTCCCGTCAGCCAAATTCTTGTTGCGATTAACCGTCACTTGCTATTAACCGTCACTCCCATTATCTGTCACCGCGATTAAGTGTAATCCAATGAACTGTCACTGTTTAACTGTCGCATGATCAAGTGTCACTAAACCATAGGCCTATCAATGAAATCATTATGACGACTAGCAAAGTTTTTGCCCTACGGGCGGGTTTGCTTTGTTACCCGGCAACGCAACGCCCCTCAGGCTGCCCATGAGAGAAGGTGGGGGGACAAGATCGGAGTGCAGTGCGCGTATCTAAGATTCAGGACTTGCTGCGGTCGGGGTAGGCGACCATGGAACACAGAAGGCGCCAGAGGCATATGACCGACAGAAAAACAGAGAAACTTTTTGCGCATTGTAGTATGAAAGATGATGTTGCTGTTGATATTGATGCAGATGAAGCTATCCTGCAGAGGCTCAAGTCAATGGGTCCATCAGCAATCGAACTGGAACTCAGTATGTTATCCTCTGACCCACCTGATACTGCTGCTGCTGCTGCTGATGAGGATGATGACGATCTCATGATTAACTTCATCGACTTTCTTGCACACTTGTTCTGCAGCAAGCAAGATGTCGACCTTGCCACCTCGTACCTTGGACTTTTGCTCAAGGTTGGTTTAAGATCATTCTGTTGTTTGTCCTTGACCTAGTTGGCTCAAGGACATTTCAAGAATTGATTTGTTTCTGAAGTGTTTGTCTCAAATAGTACGTAGTTGTAGTTACTTTTGCTGCTGAATGGAGGCAAAGTAATATGTTACTAAGGTCTGGCACATATTTGACAGTCTATTTCTAGACACACTTTTAAGAAGAAAGAGTTTTGTACTGCAAATACATAATGTAACATAGACTGCAGCGCCTGTGTACCTTAGGATGTCGGGGCGCTATAGAGTATTTATATATTAATGTTATTAAATATTAGTATTTCTGTAAGAATGCTATATTGTGTGCAGTACCAGACATTCAGAGCCAGTAAGTGAAAACAGTCATGTGTCTCTAGTGGCATCCTGGGTTAAAAATGTAGGCATGACCACAAGCTGCAATTTTACTGTAGACAGCCGCAAATTTCTGACGAAGGAGATTATGATGGTATGGAAATTTTTATGATGAAACATTTTTGACCCAAAATTTTTTATGTTTGGCTAAACTTTAAGGGCAATTTCCTTGCCCCCACCCCTTGCGACGTTCCTCTGTGTCTCTACTCTGTGAGGCATAAAAACACATCAAAATTTATCGATCGTAACTTGAAGACGGATGATCAGATGTTAATAATTTTTGGTACGAATATTCCAGGCACACCTGGCTGTCAAATGACCATTTATATTCCCTCCTCACTGAACGTCTTTTTCTGCACTACCTGGGGAAAACGTAACAAGCAAAATATTACATTGTTATTCAATGCAATATCATTATTTGATTCAAATAACGCACATTTGGAACATTTTGTCCAAATTTCTGGCACTTTGGTTGACAGTTTATGCAACTGTCCAGTTGTGCAACTGCTGACAGTAAATATTCGAAATATTGGCCATTTGTGTTAACACAGGCAGGGAGATGCATTCTCCATTCGTTGATAGCAGTGCTGATAATGTTTTGCTTCAGACTTCAACCAGTCACTTCTTGAGTTCATTGATATTCCTAAACAGCATCCCATAAACTCGCTGCTGCTTAACACTGCAAATACTGCTGAATGGACTATGATCAGGGCTGTTAAGGGCTACGTATCTGAAATGATTAAATTTACTGATGTTTTTCTTTTTTTAACTCATTGCATTTGTTTTGTTTCCCCAGGTAATGCAGCAACATACGTTAGGTGAGCTGGGAAATTGAACGGCCATTTGATAGCCAGTTATGTCGGAACTGTTTATACCAAAAACTATTAAAATTGCATTATTCTTTTCCAAGTTACTATCAGTAATGTCACAGATGGTTTTTAGCGTTTTTTTGTTTATTTTAACGCCAATTTCATGTGCTTTGATTTTCCCAGGTAGTGCAGAAACATGATGAGTGAGGTGGAAACGTAAATAATTGTTTGATGACAAGTTGTATCAGCAATAGTTGTACCAAAAATTATTAAAGTCCGATAATCCACCTTCAAGTTATTATCAATAAATTTTGGTGTGTTTTTTATGCTTCAGAGAGTATGTATATCTGTATGTACAGGGTAGGCCAATAAAAAACGTGGCACTTTACTTTTGTCCATCTTCGCCAATTGTTGACTAATTTTCATAATTTTTACACTGACACTCTGCGGACAGTTTGCAATAATGCAATTATTATTTATCCCACCACACCATAAATCCATCTCTACACTACCTTGTGAAATATAAATGAAATTTGAATGTATAATGATAATAGCAAACACACATTTTGGTAAAATTAAAGAAAAAACACTTCAGACCAACATTGCTGTGAAAGATCTGTACAACACTAGACAGTTTAGTGTCATACGGATCATTTACTGCAATGTTGGTCTGAAGTGTTTTCTTTTCATTTATGTAAATGTTTGTTTTTTTCGTTAGTTTTTTCTTACATTTATATTTCCCAAGGTAGTGTAGAGACGCACTCACGATGTGTTTTCTATAATAATCACGTATACTATATATAATATATAATATAATATAATACAGGGTGGCCCCAAAAAAACGGGGCCACTCTGTTATATAGCTTCTAACTTCAGAAATACTGCTTAGATCTACACGATTTTTTGCAGAAATCAAGGTCGTTTCATTCTCAACACGAAAACATAAGTTATTGAAATTAATTATGTGCAACAGTGGCGCCACCTGGCGAATACGAGTTACTATTTCAAATGACGCTCGGCAATTGTTTCAACTTTCAACAATGTGCATCGGCGAATGGCGTCGTCGTCTTGCCGCCGTGGTGCAGCAGAATGGTGGACATATCGAGCACAAATTCTAAACATTGATTTCATGACTAAATCAGACTAAGTGTTATAATGTGGTTGTAATTTT
>Ga0209367_1001859_pt1 | contig 26989 bp, 14 predicted proteins | sample WorMetLIZISLAND2_FD_187412 | JGI IMG/M metagenome (GOLD analysis project Ga0209367, IMG submission 187412) | Marine gutless worms symbiont microbial communities from Max Planck institute for Marine Microbiology, Germany - Olavius geniculatus... ... | reverse complement strand
ATTTCATGACTAAATCAGACTAAGTGTTATAATGTGGTTGTAATTTTATGTGCATTTTGTTCTGTTATTAAGCGTCATGAACTATTACCGATCGCTATTTGAAGCAATATGACTCGTATTCGCTAGGTGGCGCCACTGTTGCACATAATTAATTTCAATAACTTATGTTTTCGTGTTGAGAATGAAACGACCTTGATTTCTGCAAAAGAATCGTGTAGATCTAAGCAGTATTTCTGAAGTTAGAAGCTATATAACAGAGTGGCCCCGTTTTTTGGGCCACCCTGTATAATTCATAAAAAAATTACACATGAAATACTTAAGTTATCGACGTTTCCGCAACACTGTTGCCTTCCTCAGAATAAATTCGTTCAATTTCGTTGACCGCTACTTGCTAGAGATGCCATAGCTAGCGAACAAATTGTAGTAAATATAAGAACGTTAGTATCACAACAGAAGTTTGGAAACGTTATTGACTCAACTAACAGAAAGTTGTAATTTGAGTGAATTTCTGTGTAGCTTCTTCAAGTTAGGCCCCTATTCATAACCAGTGTTTAAACTGCCGGAGGTTTAAGGGGTTGAGCTCCCAGCTGTTTTCTCAACCCCGATAACACACTGTCAGATTATGTACTACAGGGGTCAGCTCTGTACTCTATGCAAAAGATTTTGGTCGGGCTCCGACCGTCGAAAAGTTCAACCCCCAGCAATTTTTTCACAATTCAAACACTGTTCATTGTCGTCAAGAGCGCGATTATCGAAATCAGGCCCGTCGACAGCCACAGCGGGCCCGGGTAAACATTCTGGAGGGCCCCTCTGAAATTTTTTTTGAATTCTTAAAATGGCGCATTCTGTTGCATATTATATTTTTGAGCGACGGCGGGCCCCCAAACATCGCGGGGCTCGGGGTAACTTACCCCTTCTATTCCCTTTCTCTACGGGTCTGATCGAAATCATCATAGCAATCATCGCTTGTAGCGAAACTGATGTACAAACATATGGCTTACGATAAAATTGTTCGTTTGGTCACGCTTGAGTGCACCCGTGAAGACTGAGTTATCGACCACTGCAGACATAGTGCTATAGATAGGCAGTGCGAGCGCGCCGTGGATCGAATACATGATAAAAAGACGCGAGTGTCATAAATTAGTAGGTAAAAAGCATGTACGGTGTACAGCCTACATAGCGTACCTGGAAGCAGGGACGGATGATGACGACGGATGGCGTGGCGCGAGTGCAGCACTGCAGTAAATCAACAGCAGCAGCAGCAGCAGTATAGGCCCACCGTATCGTAGGCCTTCGTGTTACAAGCTATAACTATAAGCACCTGTCACTCACTGCCACTTCTTAGCCTTAGCATACTAGCAGACAAACTACTAGTCAAGGTCGAACCAGTTACTCAATAATAATTCATTCCTCATTTAGTTAGAAACAAACGTTGGTGCTCTGACAGATCACTGTTTACTCGCTTTTTGGCCGACCGTTAGGTCAAGCCTTGAGTTGTACGACGTGCCGTCTGTCTGTATTGTATTGTGGCTAAACCGTACGTCGTATGGGGCGTCGGCGATGGCACTGTTACATAGGGCGATGATGAGTTTCTATAGGCTGGCAATAGTAACCACGTCTATCTCTGCAGCGGTTTGGCCGCAATTTTGAATGCAAAGTTTTTGTCTGCAGCCATCACCCACGTGCACCGAATTACCGAGTTTAGCCCCTGAAGCACAATAAAATATGCATGGGGTTTAATCCCAGAGGGGTGCATGGTAACCCCTGTCAGCTCCCCGACTATAAGGTTCCGATGATATAGCGACCGAAATCACTCTTATGGACGTGCGCATAACAACGCAAGTAGACCTAGACAAGCTACAGTACTAGCCATCATTCTATTTCTATTATCTTTTTATTGCAATTTGTCTCTGAAATTACAGTGAAATAAATGAAAATCGGATACGGATATATATCCATAGCGTTCTGTTTTTTTGACCCATGGTAGCCTACGTCCGTTTGCCTACGCCTCGGCCCTGTGCATTTTGTGCAACGTACTAGGCCTACATCTAACGCTAACTATAGACGAAAGATACACGGCGGTGTATCCAGAAATGTGAATATGGGGGATCTCGACCCTTTCTCATTCCCCTCGCTTTTCCTCCCCTCCTTTCCTTTACTCTTTTCTCACTCATCCTTTCCTCTCCTTCCCCTCCCTCTCCTAATAAGACCTCCTAAAATCTAGCTAGGAGATCTGACGGAGCGCTGTGAGCTCTCCCAGCAGGATCTGCGGCGGTTCCCCAGCCCAAATCGACTTGGTGTAAGACAGCTTTAAAATATGAGATCTGGTGGCGATAATTTTACTCATTTTCCCATGAATCAACAGTTACTAAACAAGTTTAGCCCAGTTTAAATGTGTGTTTGACTTGTCTGGAGGACTAACGGGCTGGGCTCCCTGGACCCCCCTGTCTACGACACTATAAATGCACACATACTCATGATAAGCATCAGCAACAACATCTCGATCATTTCAGTATTATTTTTATTACAAAAACCAAATACCGCTGTGAAACATGAAAATCAAGTGAGATAACAACACGAGCGAAGATATAAAACGTGCCCATAAGTAACCAAGGACGTGATCTCAGTCGAGACGTCTCGGTCTCAAGATGGTCTCGAGACGTACTAACGTCTCGTCTCGGTCTCGTTTCCGACCGATGCGTCTCGGATCTCGTCTCGGAGCAATATGTCTCGGTCTCGGCCCAGTAGATCTTACCATGGTGCGAGTTAATTAATCCGTATAATTTTTTTCATTGTCAACGTGTTTCACCATACGTGACAGAAAACGTCTCGGCGAGACGTTGAAGCTCCCGAGACTCTAGAGAGTCTCGGGAGTTTCAAGGTCTCGGCCAGCGTCTCAGAAGATGCAACGTCTCGTCTAAGACAAAATTTTAAACGTCTCGGTCTCGTCTCGGAGACATGGGTCTCGGGTCTCGTCTCGGCTCAAAAGGTTTCGTGCACATCCCTGTAAGTAACGCTGAAAATATAACTGCAGGTATCTTAATACATCATCAACCTCGTGTCCTCATCATTACTATACAATACTCATCAATTCAAAGCACGGGCGCGCATGCAAACATATCACACAATTCACTCAAGCTAAGTAACTTTCGCAATGTCAGAGAGCGGTGAAATAGCCCCTCCACAGTAAAAAGGCCTGGAAGCTATGCCCCCCAAAAATTAGCCAAAAATGACGCTTGCACATTCTAGCACATTTTTGCAAGCTAAAATGATCCAACTGTGGTGTTGGCAAGGCACGATTGGGCACTCCATATAGTAACCAGACTCATAAAATGACTGTTAATCTGCTAACATTAAACTCACAATATACATCTGTAGCTTAGTAGCTGCAATTACCTTAATAACAGCGACAACAATGAACAATTTTTCACGTTACATGCAGTTATGAGCGAGTGAGTAGGGTTTAACATCCCGCCCGACACAGTATAGGTCATTTCAGAGACAGCCTTTTCAGGCAGAATGCACACAAACACATAGTAATGGAACGTTAAGGTTAACCTTTACAATAAAGAAACAGTAAGTTTAACCTTTACAGAAACACAAAAACGACCTAAACCTAAAAATTTAAGAACTCCATTATACGCGTGCATATGTTATTAACAATAATGGTGGTTCTAATAATCTTCCCTAGTATCCTCCAGACAGTCACTAATTTCAAAATGCTGTCTAATGGAGGACGGAGGATGCAGTTATGCCAAGACCAATACAAAATTCAGAATAGTGGCCCATCAGATTAGGGAACATCCCCAAAATACGAGCTATAATGATGACTCCACAAAATCGCAAAGCATCACAGTATTAAGCAAGTGAACAAACAGTTAACAAAAATAACCGTAAATAAAAAGCAAGTATAAGTATTTTCAGATTTTCAGTTTCAAAAGCAAATATACGTATTTTCGTTGTTAAAAACCGACTTACATTCTATAAATAGGCCTATCTGTGTTTTGTCCTTCGAACCAGACAATTCCTCTGAAACCTCAGCAGCGAGCAATTGATCGTCCAAAACTCCAAATAGATTTTTAATGCTCTGCCCAGTTACCTTCCTATCTGCAGCTGGAAAGGTAACTGGGCCTAAAATTAATGGGCCTAAGATTACTAGCAGCCTACATCAACGTTTACGACTACAAACCAGGAATGGGTGTAAGGCTAACATTTCCAACGCCAAGGCCAGGCAAGTGCCTTTCAAAACCAAGACCGAGGCCACTAAATAAGTAAAGAAAGTAAGCACGACAATTTTATACTGCACATCAAAAGCCAGCTTCATCTTATTTAAACTGCAATGAACCATAAAAATGCTCAGACAAACATTACTTCAAGACCTGTTACAACAGTTAAAACAGAAAAAGTCAACATAGTTTCAGTGTTACTTCAAGACTACAAGACTAGTGACTAGAGGCGAATGAATCGAGACCAGTGGTCTTCGAGGACAAGGCCAGCATTTTTTGCCATCGCTGTTGCACACGGACTGCCAATTCAGCTCCAGACTCTATGCTCATAACCGAATATATTACCCCCATTACGTTTATCATTCATATACAGTACAATGATACAAACAGACTGTGCATGTAGTTAAAAACACAATACCAACGGAATGTAATTCTAAAACGTTTAACACGGCACATCACTAAATGAGATTCATCAGCAGCAGAATGACTACACGGACAGCAGTTACACAGCAGCAGTCAACAGTCAGCAAAACTTCATCAGCTTAACTAACAAATTGCCACAAACTGAGATCAACAACACAGCCATCACCACTACAGAATATAATGAAAGAATTGTTAATATTGCAATTACTGTATTGGTACTGTTGCTAGTATTGCCAAAATGCCACTGCCACAATGCGAACGCATGCTGCAAAGATGACGCCTCTGTGGCTGCTGCAAAACAAAGTTCCCATATCAAGTGTGATGACCATGCTTAACATGGCAAAAAGCAGAACTAGCTAAAAAAATTTTTGGCAATAAGTAACTTATTTTTATGTTCGCTCAATGTCGTATTTTTATTGCAATTTGTTGAACAATTCAACTGTTTTTGATATTGCAAAGGCTCAATTAGATGACACTTGCCCATGAAAATGTCATTCAAGATTATGCTGGGATTATATCAGCAATACTACTTTAAGTGTTAAGTAAATTGTGATGGTAAGTTTTAGATGCTTCTAATAAAACGTATCATCGAGATAACACATACTCAAAATTGTAAAAATAAGTTTGAATTTGTTAAAGTTATTCAGGAAAAATTGTACTCTTCTTTTCCTGATACAATGCATATTCAGCAGTCAAGTGACTAGATGCCGATAATAATATTATGATAGCAACATCACTGCTCCAAACAACAATGTACAATACCCTCAACAGCATTCAGAATATGCTCTACAAAGATTCAGATATAACATGAGATTCTGCAGAAACAAGCAACAAAATAATGAGAAATCAATATCAGATGCTAGCGTACAGTATCAAAGACTAGAAGTCAACAAAGAGGCTGTAAAAATGTGAGCAGATAAAAAAAGTATAGTAAATTATGGGAAGGTAATCACTGATCGAGTTAAGAAAATTGCTACACAGCACAGATGTAAACATATCAGAAAAAAGCTGACCTTGTTGCAAGCTAAGAATATAATTCATTACACATACATGTTCGATTCATGATATCACACAGAAAGTAGTTCAGGAATATTACTTAACAGAATTAGTTTTGTAAATGGAAAGCAATACACGCTGCCAAAGAATCGGACTACTGTTTCAGACAACACAACTGCTAAGACACATCCAATATCACATTTCTGCTTTTTACGTCACTCCCTCACTCGACACTGCACCGCAGATGTAACTCGACACTGCACCGCAGATGTATAACTACATGGTGAAGCATAATTAGGAGCACCCTTTGCCAAATACCTCAAGCTTAATTGCAGAAATTTTCATGCAGAAAAACAGCACAGCAACAACGTGTTTGCCATTTGGTACTAGAGATGCAGCTAATCATGCCTCAATGCAAATTACAGTTTCAGCAACCGGACTAAAACGATGAGATCATGTCACCACAGAGCAGTACGCTGGTATTTTCTCATGCTGCTTGCACTGGGCGGTGGCGGCGGCGGCGCTGAAGCATTATTTGACGTAGCAGCCGAGGGCCAAGAGCGCGGTGCTACACCGAATATCTTCCATGCCGAGTTCATATGAGCACCAGTGCCAGCAGCGCGCCGAGTTTCCTGCCTACTAGACAACAACCTGGCACATGTCAAACTGAAACCACCAATACCATGCGGGCCGCTTTAATACCACTGCTAACCAATCAGTAAGTAAAATGTACATTCATGCTAAACCGCAAATTCCATCGAAAAAACATGCCATCAAACTTCTATTACATATATTTCCAAAATATTAACTGATTTTCAAAATTCTTTCACTAGCACTACAAATCCCTCTAAACATTAACTGTATCACTGCACTACCTTGTGGAATGCAAATTACTGAAAATCACTATAATTTGAATAACTACATAATGCAAAAACTAATCTTCTGAAACCAGTGTTCTACAAATGTTCATATTTCAATCAAATTATGTTTAGTTTTGAGTACCAGTTCAACACATATGGTTCACAAAGGATACTGGCAAAATGTACAAAAAACCTGAAAAAAATACTGAAAAAAATTCCGAAAACAAGAAGCATTCAGCACAGGGCACTTGAAAGCAGAGACGTTAGGTCTTGGCCTTGGCTTTTACTGCTGTGGCCTTGGCCTTGGCCAAAAAAACTAAGAGGTATGCTTGCAGCCTTGGCTTTGGTCTTGTCCTTGAATGCTATGGCTTTGGCCTTGTACCTGTGGCCTTTTAACATCCCTACCTGAAAAACCACTTAATGGCCACTGTGTCAGGAATATTTGTATCAAAAGATCGTTAAAATCCGATAATCCTTCTTCCAGTTACAACTGCTAATGTCAGTCGGGGATCCTTTTTTGGGACAAAGTGTAGAGCTGTTACCAGTTGTGAGATGGCAACTGTGTTTGTGTCTGTTTGAAATTTGCTGGCCATCGATCAATGAATGTGGTGGGTCTGTCACCATCACCATTCACGCCAGCACCACATAGCTGCTGCTGCTGCAACTGCTGCTGTTGTTGCTGATGTGCCATCAATGAAGATGACAATGTTGATGCATCTCTGTGCAGTGCAGCTGGACTGTCAGCAACTGGTCATCACACGAGTGAGTGAGTGAATAGGGTTTAACGTCCACCCCACACAGTGTAGGCCATTTTGGGGATGGCCATTCCAGGCATTGCACACAAACACATAAACACATAATGAAACACAAAATCTAACCTTAACAAAAAACAAACCAGACAAGGAACACACTAAACACAAAATATCAATCCCAACCTAAATTTGTACGAACTGACCATTTTGATTGTGCACATATGTAACAGTAATGGTAGTTCTAATAATCTTCCCTGTTATCCTCCAGACAGTCATTAATGAATGCTGTCTACGGTGTATAACTGGCATATATCGCCACTAATGTAATGACTGACTTGGTAATCTAACAGTACGAGGGGCGGGCAAAAAAGTTTTGAGTCTCGATATATTGGACCAGAATTTTTGTTATTTTTATACATCAGTAAAACATGCCTTTCTTGTGTACTCGTGTGGGCGTGTTGGAATGTCACGTCATTGTAATTTGTGACATCATAGAGCTTTAAACCAAATCAATTTGGAGTGCTAGCGCAAAAAAAAAACGAAAAATCAGGCTTGCTGCAAACTTTATAACAATTTTTCGGTCTGTAGTTGGATTTAACAAAGCACAGTTCATGGCATATGATTTTGTCAAAGCCCTAACAAATACGTTTGTGAATTTTTTTATTTGCATATGAGAATATGTGATAGCCTAAATTTGTGTTAGCCGCAAATAAGAGCACTTGAGTCAATAATGACTTCATGCAAATACGGTGGGCGGTCACAAAGTTTTGAGCCTCAATATATTACACTAAAACTTCTTATTGTCTGTGTATCAGTAAAAAGTACCTTCCTTGCGTATTCGTGTTAGCAGGTTGTGGAAGTGATGTCATTGTAATTTATGACATCATAGAACATTAAGCTGAAATGATTCAGTGCGCTAACGCAAGCAGCGTTTGAATTAGGCTAGTTGTTGCATGTAACTTTTTTCAGTCTATAGCTGGATTTGCCAAACCGGGGCTCCGTGGCTTCTGATTTTGTAAAAGCCTTGACAAAAACGTTTATGAATTTCTCATTTGCATTTGTGAATATACAATAGCCTAATCTGTGGCAGCTGCAAATTACAGCACTTCAGCCAATTACGACGTTATGTCAATATTTAATTGTATCAGAAAAAAATTATTAAAAACGTAACTGATAATAATATCCGCTGTGTTGATAAAGTACTATTCAAGATACCATTACACTGCCAGCTGTTCATGAGTATATTTTCGTACACCAAGACCATTCTGCAAAAAGTAATGAACAAACCCCCAGTGACTATTATTTGTTTTGACATCTAAAATTTGATCATTGTGGTGGCCGCTATTCATGATAATGAACGACTCGTTTTTGTTGACGCTTCGAATCATTTCCGTTTAATGCCCTGTGATGTCATAAATTACGACGACTCCATATCCGCAGCAGACTCGTAGGAGTCAGTGAAAAATGCACGTTTCACTAATATGTAGACTGTGAAAAAAATTGTAGTCTAATATGTTCGGGCTCAAAACCTTTTGCCCGCCCCTCGTAGCATGTCAAAATTGTAATCATGACGTCGCGAGTTCATCTCTTGGCCATTGCACTGCCAGGTAGCATCCGTGTGCCCTGTTTACCAAGTAGCATAACTTGGTACTGGCCAAAAGGCGATAATGCTCTGCGGCTGAGAAGGCCCCAATACCTATAGGTCTGGCCATGTGTCACAGACTCAGTGCTCAATGGTCAATGTCTGCAAAATTAACACCCCTGCCTAACCCCCTCAAGGTACAATCTTTTGCTGACTAATGACAACAGCCTGAGACAACACAATGGCATGATGTTGTCAGCCAGCAGCCACCAATGCCACTGCCAATGTGTGACTGACCTGACAGCAGTGAACAAAAATGTCGGCATACTTTGCGCTAACATGTGTCACATTAAATGTGCGTGCATAGCTCTTCATAAAAAACCACCTCAGACATTGGGTGAGTTGGAAAATCCCGCAATGCAACTAAAGTAAGTTCTTCAGTTATACATCAGCTTGCTAGCAGCGCACAAGTAGTGACTACAAACTAGTAGTAAGTTGTGGATGGATGTATACAGACCAGGTCTGGAACCAACGTTGATTCTGTTATCAACTGCATGACGCCTGTACAGCATTGGACGTGCATTGCTGCAAAACACGCACACATGACAAACTGACTGACTGCAATTTTACAGTAGTAAACAATTGTGAACTAAAAATATGGCACAGGGTCTAACGTGAGGCTGCCAGGCACTGTTAGTCTAATTGTGAAAAAAAATTCAGGCGGTTGACATTCCCCTTGTAGCAACCTCATGTGGCACGAATGCGTTAGTCTACACAAGACGTGCAGTGTTGATCTATATTTATCGACCGACTGCATGCTGATGCCACCTACACCATACGGTACAAACTGTTCCTTGACACTCGCCATGCGGCTGGTTAGTTAAATTTATAAAATGCCCTTCCCTAAAAACCCCTCAATGGATCTTGGCACAACTATTCACAAATTTATTACTAGTTGCTGGGTATAGTGAAAGTGATGCTTCTACAGTACCTTTACCATGCAGCAAGGCAACAATACGTCTGTGGCTGGAACTTCTCCCTCGATAACAAAACTAGACAATATTTTTATTTGTGATTTTACTCATTTGTCTCTGTCTGTCTAGGTGAACTGACTAAATGAGTGCTTCTATTATTTCTACTTCTTCACTGTAGTGCATTTTCTGGACAATAATGTACTGCTGTTAAAAAAGTGTATTCATTGTTAAGTAAAATTAGTGTTGAAAACACTACAGTAAATTAGCGCAAAACACATACACTGTCGGTGAATTTCGGAGAGCCCCAGAAGAAGGTCGATAGAACGTGTTGGGTGATGATGTCACTAATGAGCTATGAATATCGTCCTTATTCATCCGTAGATGCTCGTCAATCATATCCACCTCATGCTGTTTAGTCACATCTCTCAGAGGCATCATATTCTGTCTATTTATGGGTGACATGGTGCCATCTGCCACGAAGTTCCGTTGCCTCTTGTTTGTAACTCCTGTTGCTACAAGCACAGTTCACCACTGGTGCGCAATCCACAGTTGTCAGTTAAGTTTCAACTATGGGACGACGACAACAGTTGAGTGAGTGAGTGAGCAGCTTTGCCAAGCAGAAGCTGATATGAATATTAGGAGGATGAAGTTGAACCCTTCAAAATTTGTTCTTTCATTCAATGCTATAGCAAAATTTAAAACTGGTCCACATGTGATAACATTAATAAAAGTAATAGCAAAACTTCTAATGGATCACAGAGGTTGCGGTATACTTATGCATCGCCGATTGTATCAAACAAGTTGCAACATCTGCTAGTCACCACAAGATTATTTATCTATTTCACAAGTGCTTCTTATAGCTATAGTTTTCAGCTAGATAATCAATCCATCTTCACAACGATGGCAGCACGATAATCCAAAGGTTCAATATTCAAAAAGTTTTAGGGTTCTTTCCTATGCACTTCTACAGATGTTGACTCAATCTAAACATTTCGTCTCAACTAAGAGTAGGGTTAGGGTTAAGATTAGTGTAAGAGTTAGAGTTAGTGATAATGCATGTTGCAATATACACCTTCAGACTACAGAACTTTCCAATCATAGACACACAACTCTTCACATGCACTGCAAAGCTTTAACACAGCGACCCACCAAACTTTGTCATCCTCCAGTAAAAAAAATTAAATGCTACCTTACACAGGCTAAGGTTAGTGGTAACAGAGAGCCCACTTTATCACTCAAATGGGTGACCATTCTTGCCTGTACTGTGTTGGTATATAACCAAACCGCTCAAGCCAACTCAGCCTGCCCATCTCTCGTGGATGAGTGAAATGAGTATTAGTGAAAGCACCAGCCGTATCCAAGGTCTATGAGTGGAAACTGGGATCTGGCTAAAGGCTGAAATCAGTACCATCCAATAGACTTTATGACACTGAAAGAAATTACATTTTTCTTCATGTATCTTGCACAAAACAAAAATATACTGTATAAGCAATCAACCTTAGAAGTAGAAAAACAAAACAAACAAACCACTGAACTTACGAGGTCGGTCATGGAAGAAGCCGTCAAATATGACAAAGTTATTAACTTGAGGAATGGTTGCGGAAAGTTTGTAATGTTTGTGCAGAAATGAGAGAAATTTTGGCGATGGTCGATCAATGGCAAGATGACGAACATTCACCGCCTCGACCTGACAACAATTAAACAAAATTCCTGGCGCTAATCAACAGTAAACAATCATTCATCAAATTACAATCTTTATTCACAAATCAGTTCATGCTTTGGTAGCCGAGTGTTGCTGCTTACTTTGGAAAGATTGCTGTTCATGCTAGATGCTGCCACAGCAAACAATGTGTCACAAATAGGAACCCACTGAGTCATGTTCATTGACAAGTCTGGTTTTTTCTAGCGTGTTTCACCGCCTTGATCAACTGGCCCATTTTATTAATGCAGCAACAGAGTGTCAAACAGCAAGCACTCCACAGATGGCAGAAAAAGTTATCAAAGTCAACAGGTGTGTAAATAAAAGTAGTAATTTGATGAATAAATACCGTTTATTGGTTGTTCCAACCTATCAGTATTCTACAAGCACTCCAGCTAGTCTCACTAATGCTAACTAATATTCAACAAATACTATGAACCAGGGTTACTGAGTACTAGTTATTACTTTACTCATTGCATGATTAGCACTGTAAATTATTTCAACTGTGACGATGTTACCTCAACCTCACGTGTCATTTTAACACATGTTCGATATTGCAACAAGCATCAAATCTGCCATCAAATAATGATTGACTACGACTAAGCGCAGATGCTAAATTTTGGGACAATTTTTAAATTTTCATTGTAAAAAAACTGTTAGGGAAACCCCCATATCCAGTGGGGTGCACATTAGTAAAACCAGATCATCGTATAAATTTGAGGAGGAACACTACCTACAAGCCAAAATATGGTCTTCCATAAAAAGTACATTTGGATAAGTCCGAAATCAAACTCGGAATTCCAACTTTGTTCACCATCAGTCAATCACATGTTTTTTGGTTTTTTGATGCCAGTACATCGATTCATTGCTTAAATATTCACAGTCAAAGTCAAGTAGTTGGAAATTGTCCCAACTTTCACACATTTTTGGATCCAAAAATTTAAGGACCTGAATTATAAAATGCAACAAACTTCCAATCATCTAGCAAAGTTTCACAACGATAAACCGTTAAAGCTCAATGATCTTGCATTGAAAAAATAGACATCAGCATTAAAACATAAGGTCTCTGCGAACTACTTAATAATAGAATAACAGCAAACCTGAAGCATGTATTCAAAAAGTTGTTTGCCATATCCTCGTCGCTGGCAAGACTCATGAACATAGAAATCAAGAATACACAATGGCTCCATTTCATGCTGAACACCGTTGTAGTCATAGATGAATAGCTTCTTACAGCCGACCTTCAGCAGGCCAACCACCACACCCCGACCTCTGTCAAACACAGAACTGCAGGCTTAAAACACCGGGTCAGATACCCCAAAAAACCACCTAATACTCGCCAAAAGCGCACCCAAAACTTAATATGTTTTAGTCTTTCGTTCCACTAATAATGGAATATTTTATTACGGCCAGATTTTTGAAACAGTTAAACCTATGAATTTGCAAACGATACCGGTATATTTCATGCTGCAAAGAGAAACTCGTATAAATCAACCAACTGGAAATCCACAAAAATCCCAAAACCCATCATGTTGGGCCCCAGTCTAACCTTAAAAAACGTGAAACCCAAAAAAACCTGAAACATAAAAAATAAAACCTAAAAGAGCCCACGGGGTTGGTTTTTAAAAATGGGTTCTTTTTCAACTTTGCAGCACTGCCACTACTACAAAGACAGCCACTATTATGATGATTATTATGATGATTATGAGCATGTGTGAAGGCAAGGGGAGGTTATTTTGAGAATTTTCGGCAGCAAACTAACTCTTTTCAAAGCCACATCCGGTATCCATAAAGTTCTTTCCAGAATCACTCAAGTGCAACAAGGAAAATGCAAGACTTTTGCATACAAACTGAATTGCTAGCAAATGTAAATAGTTACCATAAGTGAAACAATACTTGAGAACGACTATGTGCATTTTACATCTCCGAGTTTGTTCTTTTACTTGAAAAAATTTATGTATATATTGATGCAAACATAACAAAGTTACAGCGTATGATGAATAGCCATTGACAGTGAGATGTTTTTCTCATGAAGTACATATACGGAGTGCTCCATAAAAATTTTTCACTTGACAAAGTACAGCATTTTTTGTGACAACGTAAGAAATGGCAACCACAGTGTGAATTTTAACGAATTAAGACTTACTCATTGGCATAAGAATCAGTGATGATATAGAGGTGATGATCGGATGTGGAGAGACGAGCAGAAGTTGTTATAGGACCATGCAATGACTGGGCCTGGTACAGCACAACATTGCATGCACACTTTGAACAATTTATCATCATCATCATCATCATTTATTGCTGCAAACGCATCCGAAAAAATACACTCAACATGTATCTATGCTGTGTCCGGTGAAAAACGAACTCCCTAGACATCATGCAATAAAAATGTTAAATCTAAAAGGATATAAATAACGTTGCGCAAACTTAATCCCCAATAAATTCCTAAAGCGACTGCCAAATTTCGTTGACAAATATTATTTCTTACCAAAATTATAAAATGATGAATATTAATAACAAAATATTTTCGTTACCAATATGTTGTTACATAAGTAAACTCCTGTGTTCATTTGCAAAACTTTAACAAACAACATCTGATTCAGGCAAAACTTTACATCAAAAATGCATCATCTATTGGCAGTCAAAGTGCCAAATTTCAATTAAATCTATTTACACAAACAATAGTTACAGCGGCTTTTGTGAGGTTGCCTCAAAATATGACATGTCCAGTATTAGGCAACCGTTTGTTTAGTCCTGACAACATCCACGGCTTGCTGAGAAATTCAGCACCATACCCTTTCTTATGCCTCAACAATTTAATTAAAACACGACTGTCTGCAGAAAACACCATTTTGTTATTGTTTGCGTTATTTTGATTGTGTCAACAAATGTCACTTCCGCTTGAACGACTGCAGTATATAATGCCATATTGGTAACGAAGATATTTTGTTATCGATATTCAACATTTGACAATTTTGGTAAGAAATATCATTTCTCAATGAAATTTGGCAGTTGCTTCAGGAATTTATTGGAATGCGCAACAGCAGTGCATGTTTGAAAGCCCAGTAAAACAAAATCAGTCACCAGAGGGCGCCAGATGACCGGCAGCTAATTATCTATATACTCTATAGTGTTTTACTTGTACTCACCAGAAGGCATGACCTGCCTCGCTCTGCCAATGCCATATCGACTGAAAATCGCAAATTTTCCCTACCCCCTCTCATTTAGCGCCTTCATTTGAGGTGACTCCCTTTAAATTTATGGAAAAGCTTAATGGTTCCTGAAACTAGAGTCTTCCAAGCAGCCGACGGTGAAAGATTTGGTGATTCTAGCTTGCACCGTTTTTGACTGATCCACCCACGTGATGGATGGACGGACAGACAGACAGATGGACAGACAGACAGAATTGCGATGGCTAAGATACACTCTAGTAGTAGCTGCTGTTGCATGTAAAAATGAGATATATGTAACATAATTAAAATTCCAGCACAAGAAAAAGTCAGTAAACTTTGCACAAAGCTAACATTATCTTACCCTTGCTGAAGCAGCACCGATGTCATCGATTACTTTACACAATTCTGCTCTTCGCTGTCTGTTACGCAAAACACATTGTCAATTTGTCACCAACATCATCATCATTCTGGTCATCGTCATTGTGGTAAACTAACCACAATCTACGAGGGCTGTTCCATAAATAAGTTACAAAACAGTGTCATTTTGTTAGTTTTTCAAATATGAAAAAAAATCCAAGATATACATTTTGTAGAAAATTTTATTTCTGGCATTATAGTGATGTCATCTGTTCATAGAACACAGTCTATTTGTGTATTATTTTCTCCACCAGTAATGCAACATAAATAGCAAGTGACAAACAGCATAGAAATGAGAAAAACATAACTTAGCAAGTCAAATGTCACCTCTATAAGTGTTAAACATTGGTGTTTCATTTTACAACATATCTTCCGAGTTTGTTCAAACATTTTGTCCCATCTGTGAACAAGCTTCTGAATGATCGATGCAAAAAACGATGCTGGCCACTGTCCAAGTCACAGACAAACATCTGACTGCACCTTGGTATATGATGCAAATTTCTGTCCACTCAGCATTTTCTCACACCAAATGCGTATTGTCGATTTCATCAAACACTCAGCGTCATATACTGGATTGAATCTCATTTGCATTCAACTTTTTGCCCACACAAAAAAACGAATAATAGCATGCTGTTTGTTGCGGGACAACTTTAACGGCAGTGCCACAAAATTTAATATTTATAAATGATGTCACAGTGACATCAACGTCATTGTAATAAAACCCACAGGTGGTAACCAAAATTAAATTGCCTACAAAGTGCATATCTCAAATTTTTTTTATATTCAGAAAACCAACTAAATGATGCTGTTTTATAACTTATTTATGGAACAACCCTCGTAATTCATTAATAACAGAGTCCAAGTCTAACGAGGTCAATGAGAAAGAATGTCTATAAGTTTGTCTTCACAATATGAGCATGCAGTGAGCAACAACAACACAATCAAATGCTAATGAATGTCAGTGAAGTAACTGCTTTGAAAATCAGACAAAATTTGACAACTGAAAATAAACACACAAAACATCTATGTAGTATAAAAATAGTATGGTGCAGTTAATTCCTAGTCACACAAACATAGCTGCCAAGGTCCGGAAATTGAAATGTGTGAGATCAAGTCCAGTCCCTTCCCCATCACCTGCCTTCCTTTCCTTCATTTCACTTTTTCTTTCTTGCATTTGCTCTCTTTTTCCTTTCCACCCTCCCTCTGTTTTCCCTCCCGTTTTTCCTTTTTTGCCCCTTTCCATCAGTTGCTTCAAAATCCAACTAATCTAATCTCCCCTGGAGAGATCCGGGGTACAGTCCCGGCAGCCGAGACATTTTTACCTCCAAAATTTTTTGTCATCTCGAAGTAGTAATTTGGTTATTTATGCAAATTACTTTGCATCAATTATTACTGCCATATAACAGTATGTGTAATAGACAGAAAAATAACAATGCACGAGATAAAACATAGGTAGGCGGAAAAGCATGAGTTGACTGAAAATGCGCGAGACTCCCGCAAGATGCGTCAGACTTGGCAGGGCTGTCAACATCCCACTCTCAAGACAGTCTTGAGATGTAGCAATGTCTCGTTTCTCAGACAAAGCACTCAAGTCGTAAGTCCAGATTTTACTCACGCCCATGCACCTTAACTGTTCGCACTGAATATCGAAAACTACCAAAAACGAAAAGAAACTATCAAAAACAACCAAAAAAATTGTTGAAAACTACCAAAACTTCAATTGTATCTGGTGAAAGTTGGAATTAAAGTAAGAATTGTTAGGTTTAAAGTTTTATGTAGTTTTCGGTATTTAGGGTTATGGAAAACTACTGAAACTACCAAAAACGTATCATCATAACAGTCTCACACGCAGTTATGCGTGTGAAGCAGTTGTCAGTTACAAATCTTACCTCATGTTTAACGCATTCGTTCTAGCAGGCCTCAAAGACCGGTCCACGACCGAAATTTCATCCGAGAAAAGAATATTAACATCAAATGGAAATTCCATTCCACTGGAGCAGACGTACCGCTGTGACTGTCATACAAACCACACACTGGTTCACTGCCTAGCAAGCAGTTATGATTGATTTTACTATTACTTATAAATAACAATCCCCTGAGCATAATGCTGCAACATCAAAGCATATGATTTTCTATGCCTTCCGAATTTTATCAACCGCGTAGCGAAATGTAAACAAAAACTTGTTTGTTGCCAACCGGAAGTGATCAGCGGTAAACAACCTGTTGCCTCACTATTGGTCACTGTAATAGGCAGGTCTGACAGTAAATAAGTAAAAAGACAGTAGTAACAAAACAATCTGAGCAAAGCTCGCGTGACGCGCGACAGCATTGGTGCTGCCACTTCAAGAATCAGCCAAATTTAAAGTCTCCATGCGGAGGACTTTTTGAATGTAGTACATCAAAAATCTAAAACGTCACAGTGTTCTTAAAATTTTATACGCAGCATGTCTGATCCATCTATGAAATATACGTCTCTAAATCATGAAAACCGCACTTTTCAAGATATTTCAAGGTCATCAACGTTCGTACCCGAAGAAAGCTTGACAGGTAAGCAGCAAGTCGACTTCTGTCAATCTGTGCCTAAATTAAATGTTGTATATTTTCAGCATAACTGACTAAACTGTCACTGCTGCTACTGCTATGGATTGTGCGTTATAAGAAATCTCTGGTCTGTTGTCGAGCCTATTTTGAAACTTAGTGTAATGTTTTACACCTCCTTGTAGTGACCTGTAGCAGAAGCCGGGTACCTGGACCCGGTTCCTAAATTCATTACCCGGTTCCAAATCCAGGTAACTGATACCCGTTTTTTGCACCGATTATCTCAAAACTGATAAGAATTTTTTGCTGCCCTCATGGCGAAATTCTGTGCTGCAAAAGAGGTTAACTTTAGCCACTTAATTTCTCGTAGCCTCTACAGCCTACATATTTGATATCGTAAACACATTATGGACATTTTAAATAAAAAAATCTTAACTTTCTAAAAATATTGTGTAATTAAATGTGTGCGTGTCACTTCATTGTCAGTTTTTTATTTTCTTAAAAGTTGAAACCGAGTCCGGGGACCCAGGTAATTGCAACCTGGTACCCGATTCCTGAAATGGGTATAATGCTGCAAATCACTACCTTGTCCTTTCCAGGTATCCCCTGGCCCTGGACCCCTACCCAGTCCATTAGAAGATTTGGAAAAGCATTTTGGGCTCCTGCTGAAGGGTCAGGTGGAAAACAACACAAAATGTAAAACTGAAGAAAGATGGACAAATAAAAGTAAGACAAACAAATCAAATTATAACAATAACACCAAACAAAATATGAACTGCACATCTTGCAAAAGTCAGCGGAACGTCTAAATATCAAATACACAGGCGTGTACACAGGCATGTGAAAGAAAGTGTAATAAAGCCCAAATTCCAGTACGCCGACTTTCACCAAAACCTACCCACGGGGAAAGTTGCGGACACATGTAATAAAAATCAAGGACACAAACGGTGACAAATCATGAAATCATGAACTTTCTGTGAAAGTCACAGACACAAATCATGAAAATGCAACAAAGTCTGTGACAAGTCCGTGACAAACCAGTTTGTGTCGCTGCAGTGAAATTTAATTCGATACAACACATAGAGAAAGTCGGCGACAAAGTCTGCGAAAAAATCAGCGGACTTTGTCGCGAACACAAATCACGAAAGTCCGCAACAGAAATCCTGAAATTCGGCGACGTGACTTGTGTCGCCAACTTTCATGATTTGTGTCCGCGACTTTGCCGCAAAGTCTATAGAAAAACTGTATCGTCCAACGCACTGCTCTGACCCCTTGTATTAATACTCGTACAGAACTGTTTAATCTACAAGGGGTCAAAGCAGAGTACATACCCACTCTACAACTCAGACAGAAGTGGCACGAGCCAGTCAGAAACATTAAGGCAGGTGATGTAGTCCTGCTAGCTGACGATAATGCACCGAGGCATACATGGAACCTTGGACGTGTATCAGAGACATATTCGTCTGCCGACAACCTGGTCAGATCTGCGAAGCTGGTCACAAGAGGCACCGGACTGATCCGTCCTATACACAAACTGTGTTTGCTGGAACCTGTCAAGTCTTATCAGCAACCGTGACTGTACTTTTGAGCTGCAAGCTCTTGTTTTTTGGTTTATTTGTGTTGACAAAGTGCTGTGACAGTAGTTCGAGTTTGTCGCAAGTAACACATTGTGTTGATGGGTCATCAGTTATGGTGATTTTTTACTTGTTTATTTTGCTGTTTAGTTAACTGATGTTGTGAGAACATTGATGATCACATCCAGTTTACGTTTTTGCATGTGGATGACAAATAGTTATGACAAACGATAATCTGTTGATGTAAATGTGCTAAATGAACACATTTAAGGGGCCGGGATGTTAGGTACAAGGTATTTAGGTATTTACTTACTCAATTAGTTAGCCTTTACTGACTGGCTGGTACAAAAGGAAAAAGAACTTCCGGTTAGAAATTGCCGACAAATCGTTTAATAGTGAATTTCTTGACAGCAACCCCAATGTCGTGAGTGTTTGATACTGTTTGTGACATGATACATTTGTGAAATGACATTAGGCCTACTGTTTCCCAAGTCTTAAGATCGCTATCTTCTGATTTGTTTTAGGATTGATTAGCACGGACTGAATGTTTGCCGCATATAGGCCTATTATTGGTCTTGGACAAATGTTATATTTTTTGCTATTTTTGTAATGTAGGTTAAACACGTTCCGTACGAGTATTAATATAAGGGGTCAGTGCAGTGCGTTGGACAATTCAGTTTCTCTATAGTCAGCGACTCAGCGTAATGCAATTTGGGCTTAATCCAATCAGCAGCAAACTGTAAGCATATGCATTACTATCTGTAGTCTGAAATTTAATTTTGTACACATCACATAAATGCTGGAAATCTATATAATGATACTGTATGTTACATTATATATTTTAAAAGAAAGTATTATACATCAAATTCCACAATCATTGTTACGCAGCCTTGCTGTACTCTTTTACAGCATTATAAACACAATTTTGATTGCTTTTAGTCCCTTATGCTTAGACCCCTAAGCCAATTTTTTTGGCACTGCGATACTCCGGCTAAGAGATTTTTTTAGCTGAGGTTCAGATAGCCATATTGTTTCTCGGTTGAAATTCGGCTTTAAAAATTTTTGGACTAAGAATCAGCCTAACTGATCACTAATGTTTAAAATTTTAACACAAACCCAGACATAGAATATCAATCATTGTGTTCAACTTATGGGTATACCCGTATTTACACATACCCGTAGTCTCACGCTCGCATCTACAGTATACCCGAACAGCCATTACTGACAAGGCGCACACTGCTAATTTCTTTTATCACCGACATTGACGAAGTGAAAACTCATGCTCCCCTCTTCCACCCCTTCCTCCCCCCCTGCTAGGTCCCTGATAGCATTGTCATTGTGAGAGTTCAGTTGGTTCATTCACATGATGAATGCACATCAGCACAGCACCAAGGCGCCAACCTCTGCAGTAAGCTGATCGACTACAGTCACAGATCTGTCCATTTCCATTTCCAACGACACTGCACTGGGAATCCAACTTCACTTCAGGAGTCTTCACGGTCACGATGTCTGCAAGTGTACAAAGCACACAAAGTTATAAATATAATAACTGCACAAACTGGAGCAGAAATTGTCACTGGCCAGCTACCCTCAATGTTGTCCAATACGATGCTTCACAGCATGAAAGAGTTAAGAGTTAACAGAAGAAAACAATAAGCTCAGCTATTGCTTAGACAGCAGGGCATAAGCTTCGTGCTTACAGTTCATCATAATCATGTGAAATTTTTAGCCAATTAACATGACAATGGAATGGATGCATGCCAGTCCACAGCAGTTCGATATGGCCTATCTAAAGAACAACTACAACTGTTCACATAAAAAAGTATCGTGTGTAAAAGTTGACGAAAAACACCTAAAATATTCACAGTGCTCGGCAAAATGTTTAATATGTTGTTCGAAACATGTTGCTACATGTTGCACCTTTCGTTACGCAAACAACCTGAATATGTGAAGTATGAGTATTTGGCTACAGGAAAAACCAATAACTTTGCCCTTGCTAAAAGAAACGAAATTCCTTTTGATGCTGTCACACTACTACAAACATGTAATAAATGTGCACAATTTCACTTAAAAATTCAAAGCAAATACTAAGATAATTGCCAAAAAAATCTAGGAGAAATACTATTTTTGCTGCAAGCAATAGACGACTGCATGCTATGACTGTATTAGTACCTGCACTTTGGACAAAGGTAGAACACTGTTTGTCCCTCGTCTGCGGATCTTGTCTGTAATGTTGTGTAGACCATTTTATCATTTCCACAATGTGGACACAGTCGGTCAATCTAAATCAAGCATACCACAACAACATGGAATATCATCATATCTACAGCCTTTACTCGTCAGATACAATGACGTCCATAAGACAAAAAATTCCGTTCGTACCGGACTGCGATCCACATGTGCGATCAACTCATCTAAATTTGCTTTGCAATATTGCAAATCAGTGAAGGTCAAAATCATTTGATGTAATAATATCAAAAATCAAGCCAAGGCCCAATGAGAGCCACAGCAGCCCCAGAGAAACATTCTCGCAAGGCCCCTTTGGGGAGATAATTTTTCAATTTTTCTTTTCAAAATGGTGCATTCTAGTGTAATTTATATTTTTGAGCGATGGCGGGGCCCCCCAAACGTTGCAGGGCCGGACTAACTTATCCCCCTAACCTCCTTCTCAAAGGGCCTGATCGAGCCCAATCGAATTTAGATATTGTCCCCTTGTTAAGAATCAACAATTCACCAGTCAGTCAGTTAATGAAATTGGGTGTGGTCGATGGCTAAGATATGGTCTCAGTTTTTTTCATATGCCCATCACTTGATATCTGGCTCTGGCAGTGAATGCTCTTGCACTTGTCCTCTGGAAGCCTCAAAGTTTAAGTTTCAAGAACTGTATCAATAATGCAAATTGCGTGCTGACATCTAGAAATTAATAATTAGTGGGGTTGAGGCAACTGGGTAGACACACAAAAAACCTGGTGGGTTTTTTGACGGTAAACCCATCTAAAAACCTGCTAAAAACCCACACAGAAAAACTCACTCCAAACTTAATCCAACTTTAGCTTCTTGCTCTACGAATGATGAAACATTTTACTATAACTAAATTGTGAAAAATTTCAACCTAAGAATTTGCAAATGCTGTTGGCATATTCTATGCTGTGGAGAGCAAACAGAAACTCATATGCATCAACCAACTAAAAACCCGTAGATATCCCAAAACACATCAAGTTGGGCCTTTTACAAAATGCTTAACCCCCCCAAAAAAAACCCAAAACACAATAAACCCCAAAATAACCCAGAAAATCCACTAGGTTGGACCTTTTTATAATGGTTTTCTGCAACCCTGATAATTAGAGCAGTTTAAAGGCAGATTATTGATCTATAAACAACTGTGCTAACCATGGGGCCAAGACCGAATTCATCCGGTAATTCAGCCAACTTGCGAGTGATGTTTGACTTGAACTCAAGTTGTGAAGTCATCTTTATGTTATCAAAAACTAGAAACAAAAGTACAACACAAACATGCTCAGTATTGTGCTCAATGCCAGTCATTACATATGACATTTATGACATTAAAAAACTAAGAACGTATGTATATATATTGCAACTGTGCACCTAAACAAATTTCTTTTTGGATTTTTGCACTATTTTGCGAGATATAAATTAAGCTGAACTGATGTATTGCCACCTGGCACCACAAAATATGTCAGTAGCCAGATTTCTTATTTTGATCAGCACTCAACGTAGCAAATGCAAGAAGAAAAAAGTTCTAATTAGTACGTTCTTCCCTCCATGAAAATTGTAACAGTAACATGCATTTATTAGTATTGCAGCCAAATGTCTGTGCGCATCTCTGTTTCGCAGCCCCTTCATCTTACGACTGTAAAACTTCTGTCATAATTATCCAGTCATTCGAGGCACACGGTTTCAGTATGATTTATATCATGCAAGTTGTCCATTTCTCAGTGCATTTTGGCGACATCGGATGAGCTGTCTGAAATTATCTGTCACCCACAGCTTCTCTGTTGTATGGCGCTTTACAGAAATTAACGGCAAATAGTAGTCAATCAGATTTGTGACTGTGTCGTAAAAGTAATTTGTCATCTCTTCACAAGTCTCCATTCTGCAAAGTTAAGTCCAATTGATGTTCTGTATTGCGTCCGCTAACATCGCTCGTCCATTCAGACCACGACTGCGCACTGTCACCATGACATCAGTTCTTCTTTCCATCGGCCTCTTCATTTTCGGATGAATGCTGACAGCATCATCGTCGGATCGGCCAATGTTGGGTAAGACGACAGGGCATTCGTACCAGTCGCTAATGTTGGTATAGATTTTATCTAGAATCGCAGTACTTCATGTTGGCGATCGTATAACATGCTTAAGTGGATACGCAAGTAGCGTTCTGTCTCGCAGTTTGTTGAAGTCTCCGAGTAAGACAATTCCAGGGACGTTGTTACCACTGCTCTTTAATGTTGTCTTGCATTTTCTTGGATTACAACACAGCACATATACAATTTTTGCCTTTTCCGGACCTATATTTCGAACCATGGGAACAAAAAACGAAATTTTCACCTCTAACCCTAATCTGGTGCAGTCGTTTTCAGTGGCTTAGAAATCCGGTTGTGTAAAAATTTAGTTTTTTGCCAGTGTTTCATCAAACTGTAAATGGGCAGTTCGATGCGGTGTTTTGTCAGACCAAAATTTTTTTACTGTGCATCTTATGAATATTTTTTTGCCTGTGGGCACTTATGCCCTAAAATTGTCCATAAAAATTGCTTAAATAACCACTGCTTAAATAAAGCAAAAGAGTAAAAAAGCATAAACTAACATACAATCAAAGGTACATTTAAGCTACAATTATTGTCATTGTCAGAAATAAAAGAACAAATAGCAAAGCTACAAAAATGATATTTTGACCACTTGCAACTACTGAAAAAAAAACAAATCACTAGAAATTTGGGGCAAAGCCCAACGTGAGTCCGCCCGGCGCCCTAAGTCCGATTAGAAGAAATTAGGGGGGTTAAAGGGGGGTGAGAATTTCACCAGCATCAAAGTTACATGGCCCGAACTCAAAGGCATTGGCATACGCAGAACGCGCATTGTCGACTTAGTGTAGGTCAACATTAGCGCTTATAACTTGGTTCGTAGTGGACCGAATTTCACAAATTTTTTTTGTTCAACGCCAAAAGGACCGCTCTCGTCAACGCCGTTTAGATTATGTCATTATCTTCATCGGTTCCAGAGATATTTGCGCTCAAACTCGAAAGTTATTGTAAATCGCACCGATTTTTGAACGTTTTTTGCCCTCCCAAATTTTAAGGCGGGCGGTGCCCCCAAAATTTCGTACTTGCGTTAACACCCCAACATAGAGACACGTCAAGTGCCAAAGTTTCGTCAGGCTACACCCCCTAACTCCGAAGTTATAAGTGCTAATTTATTACATTTTAAGCCAATTTTTGACCCCCCCTTTGAAAAAAGTTGTAAGAAGGGCCGCCGTCCTCGGTGGTTGGTGCGCTAGTAAGACTTGGTCATTCTCTAGCTCGTGTAAAAATTTGGGGGCGCAGCACCCCCTAGGGGCCAAAATATGGTCTTCTAAAAAATGCGTTTTAGGCGGGTACGATTTCACATCGAGATTTCCAAGGTTACACTACCGAACTTCACCGGACTTATTTTGCCTAACGCAGGAGGAATCGCGGTAGATGGAATGACTATCCGATTTTGAATATCTTCATCCGTTTCGAAGATATTCGCCGCCGAACTTCAAAGTCGTCCGAAATCGGGCTAAATTTTGCAGGTTTTTGGCCCCTGAAATTTTTGGGGGGGGAGGCTTCCCGAAATTTTCGACTGGCATTATAAAACTGGACCCAGTACTGACCATCGTGCAAAATTTTGCGCCGGTCGGCCCACCCATCTCGGAGATTTCGCGTTGAACAAAAAATTTGTAGCAAAACATAAACAACCTAGAAATTTGGGGCAAAGCCCAACGTGAGTCCGCCCGGCGCCCTAAGTCCGACTATGGGAAATTAGGGGGGGGTAAAATTTCCCCGGCATCAAAGTCACGTAGCCCGAACTCAAATGCATTGGTATATGCCGAACGCGCATTGTCGACTTAGTGTAGGTCAACATGAGCGCTTATAACTTTGTTCATAGTGGAGCGAATTTCACAAAATTTTTTTTGTTCAACGCCCAAAAGATCGTGCTCGTCAACGCCGTTTAGATTTTGTCACTATCTTCATCGGTTCCAGAGATATTTGCGCTCAAACTCGAAAGTTGTCGTAAAGTGCACCAATTTTTGCACGTTTTTTGCCCTACCAAATTTTAAGGGGGTGGTAAACCCAAATTTCGTACTTGCGTTAACACCCCAACTTAGAGCCGCATCAAGTGCCAAAGTTTCGTCGTGCTACACCCCCTAACTCCCAAGTTATAAGAGCTCATTTATTGCAATTTAAGCCAATTTTTAACCCCCCCTAAAAAAAATAGTAAGGGGGCCCCAGTCTCCGTTGGGGGGTGCACTAGTAAGACTCAGTCATTTTCTAGCGCGTGTACAAATTTGGGGGCGCAGCACCTCTTAGGGGCCGAAATATAATCTTCCGAAATATTCGACTTAGGGTAGGTCAACATGAGCCCCTATAACTTGGTTCGTAGAAGACCGAAGTTTACACAATTTTTTTTGTTCAATGCGGAATTAACCGTGTTTGATAACGCCGTTTACCGCTTGTCGATATATCTATCCAGTTTAGAGATATTTGCGGTCAAACTCGAAAGTTGCCGTAAAACGTACTAAATTTTGGACGTTTTTTGACCTCCCAAATTTTAAGAGGGGCGGTGCCCACAAATTTCGTACTTGCGTTAACACCCCAACCTAGAGCCGCGTCAAGTGCCAAAGTTTTGTCGGGCTACACCCCCTAACTCCCAAGTTATAAGAGCTCATTTATTGCAATTTAAGCCAATTTTTGACCCCCTTTTGAAAAAAGTTGTAAAGAGGGCCCCCGTCCCCGGTGGGGGGTGCACTAGTAAGACTTGGTGATTCTCTAGCACGTGTAAAAATTTGGGGGCGCAGCACCGCCCCAGGGGCCAAAATATGTTTCTCTGAAAAATGCGCTTTCAGTGGGTACAATTTCACATCTATATCTCCAAGGTCACTGGACCAAACTTCACCGGAATTGTTTCGCATAACGCAGGAGGAATCGCGATAGACGGAATGACTATGCGATTTTGAATATATTCATCCGTTTCGGAGATATTCGCCGCCAAACTTCAAAGTCGTCCAAAATCGGGCCAAATTTTACATGTTTTTGGCCCCTGAAATTTTCTTGGGGTGCACTCCCCAAAATTTTGGAACGGCATTATAAAATAGTGCCTATTTCTGACCATCGTGCAAAATTTCACGCCGGTCGGCCCACGCATCCCGGAGATCTCGCGTTGAAAAAAATGTTGTTTGTTTTTTGTGGTAAAACATAAACAACACTAGAAATTTGGGGCAAAGCCCAACGTGAGTCCGCCCGGCGCCCTAAGTCCGACTGGAGAAAATTAGGAGGGGAGGGTAAAATTTTCCAAGCATCAAAGTCACGTGGCCCGAACTTGGTCATTCTCTAGCACGTGTAAAAATTTGGGGGCGCAGCACCCCCTAGGGGCCAAAATAGGGTCTTCCAAAAATTGCGCTTTAAGGGGGTACGATTTCACATCTAAATCTCCAAGGTCACTGGACCAAACTTCACCGTACTTGTTTCGCCTAACGCAGGAGGAATCGCCATACACGGAATGACTATCCGATTTTG